>Ga0169931_10000797_pt1 | contig 52376 bp, 49 predicted proteins | sample Kivu_15m_20L_FD_129675 | JGI IMG/M metagenome (GOLD analysis project Ga0169931, IMG submission 129675) | Freshwater microbial communities from Lake Kivu, Western Province, Rwanda to study Microbial Dark Matter (Phase II) - Kivu_15m_20L... | ecosystem: Environmental > Aquatic > Freshwater > Lake...
CTTTTGATCAATGGAGATGCCATCAAAATCGTCTTTGGGATTATGGTGCATCCCGAGCTTTTCCATCACGTGGATTGATCTAGCGTTTTCATGATGACAAAAAGCGACGATTTCCTCTAATTGGAGTACTTTGAATCCATAGTCTAATACTGCTTTTGCCCCTTCTGTTGCATACCCTTTACCCCAGTGCTCAAAAGCGATTCTCCACCACAGGGCAACAGCAGGTGTAAATGGGGCGGGAAATGTCTCTTGATCTAAAGGGTATATGCCTATTGTTCCAATAAATTCCTCACTATCACGGGGGGAAACTGCCCATCTTCCCCAGCCTTCTTTGTCAATTTTTTCTTTGTTCCTGATTGCCAAATTATCGCTTTCATCTTTTGAACATTTAGCAAGGTACTCCATTACGCGCGGATCAGAATTGAGCTTAGCAAAGGCTGGAAAATCCTCTTCTTTCCAATTGCGTAAAACTAACCGATTAGTCTTTAAAACAGTCATCTCTTTTTCTACCAGGCTTTTAGGGTTAAGAGGGTTTTTTTTGAATTACTAAAACAAATATTTTTTCACTACAGAAAAGAAAAGGTATCAAGATTCGGTCTTTTCAATCTTTTTGAATAGTTAGCTAACAGGTTAAGTTTGTCTTTGATTCTACCTTTAGTTTGTTTTTGCGGCAGATTTAAGCGCTATTTTCAAAGAAAGATTGAATTTCTCTAGAGGGTTGGAACTTTCCAATAGATCAAACAGCTGTTGTTGCGACCTGTTTTAGTTCTAAGCTATCTCTTTTTTCGGTAAGGTGAGGGAAGGGGATGCGCGTTTTTGGTTCGATATCAAGAGGGGAGGGGCCTAACTTTTTGTATTGTAAAAGACCCAAAGCGGCAATCATGGCTCCATTATCAAGTGCAAGCTCTTTGGAGGGGAAAAAAACGGGGCAGGGAAAATCTTTAAAATAACCCCTTAAACTCTTGCTAGAAGCAACACCACCCCCAAAAAAAACCGCTTTGGCTTGAAATTTTTCTACTCCCAAAATCGCCTTTTGATAGAGGTCTTTGAATACTACATGCTGAAAGGAGGCGCAAATGTCTTCGACTTGGTAGAGTGGATTTTTTTTAGCATAAAGAACTTGCGTCTTCAGTCCGCTAAAAGAAAATGATAAAGGGGCATCCTGTACTTTACAGCTTTTAAGGGGAATTTTTATCAAGTCTCCTTTTGATGCCAGTTTTTCAACATGGGGCCCTCCCGGATAAGGGAGATCGCAGATTTTTGCGCATTTGTCAAAACACTCACCCATCGCATCGTCTATTGTAGAACCGATTGTTTCTACGTCAAGCGGAGTCCTCATCCAGTTAATTTGAGTGTGCCCCCCCGATATCACGATCCCTATCGCTCCAAAAAGGTCGAAGGCCCCTTTATTTTCCAAAAGAGGAGCCACAAGATGCGCATGAACATGGTTTACAGCTACAAAGGGGGTATTAAGCGTTAGCGAGAGCATTTTTGCAAACGTTAAACCAATAGAAATCGAACCAATAAGCCCCGGACCATAAGCGGCACATATTAAGGTGAGGTCCCCCTTTTTCACTTGAGCTTTTTGAAGGGCCTCCTCAAAACAGGGGAGAATTTTTTCTACGTGCTCTCTTGCGGCCAGCTCAGGAAAAACGCCCCCAAACTGGCTGTGTAAGTCAACTTGGGAGTAGATCACATTGGAAAGAACCTCAAAGCGGTCATTGATAACAGCTATCGATGTCTCGTCGCAGGTGCTCTCTATTCCCAGTACAATCATTTTATATCCAGAAGTTCGATTTCAAAGACAAGATCTTCACCAGCTAAAAAATGGTTGGCGTCAAGAGTTACGCTCTCTGCATCTAATGCAGTAATGGTCACTGGTTGGCCACGAATTTCTAGCATGGATCCCACCTCTAGTTCGAGATCCTTTGGAAAAAGCTCCCTTTTTAATCGACCAATAAGATCCGGATTTTTTGGTCCGTAACCCTCACTAGAAGGGATTTCAAAAGTTTTTTTCTCTCCAACAATAAGACTCAATACGGCCTTTTCAAAGCCCTCGATGACCTGTTTTTGCCCCATCTCAAAAGTAAAAGGTTCTCTGTCAACTGAAGAGTCAAATGTTTGGCCGTCCTTTTTTTTGCCTGTATAGTGCACAGTTGCAATTTTAGACATGAATGCCCCCTTGTAGGTTGGTTTTTTTTACTAAAGCTCGAGAAAGTCTCTCTTGAATTGGGGCATAAAGACCATGAGAGGGGATATCTAGATCGACGAAGGCCTTTTTGATTTTATCAACATCCAGACGGCGGAGCATCTCGTATAGATTTCTAGCAATCGCACTAGGGTCTTGTTTGGAACCAAGATTATACAGGGGGAGATTCCAATGATAGGTAACGTCGCCATATCCGACAATCGCTTCAAAGTCTGCAGAAATATTGGTGGTTAATTCGCAGTTGGGCGAGTAGTGGCGCAAGAGTTGCCCCGGGCAAATAGGTGCAGATTCCACAGAATTAGTTGTGTGAATAATAAAATGCTCTCGGAGGCACTCAATCGGGGTGGCCCCCAATCGACCTATCTCCAAATAGCCCTCTTTTTGGATGATGATCGTCGACTCTAACCCATGAATCGGGGGCGCACCCTCAACCATTGGGACCTGCCCATCGTAATCCTCTTCAATATGCCAAGCCCGTGTTGCGGATGGGAGGCCCGAGCGGTTGGCCGAAGGAGCTGCCAAGGGGCCCACTTCCCGTATCAAATCTAAAAATACCGGATGATTGGGAATTCTTACCGCCAGAGTATTCAACCCAGCGGTGATAGCTATGTCGAGCTCTTTTTTTAAAGGGGCCACTAAGGTAAGGGGACCAGGCCACATGGATTTTAGGTATACTAAAAGTTTAGCATCGATATCCACAAACTCCAAAATCTGTTCAACGGAGGAGAAATGGACAATTAAAGGGTTAATTGGTGGGCGCCCTTTTAAAGAAAAAATTTTACGTATGGCTATAGGGGAGTGGATGGACGCGGCCAGTCCAAAGACCGTCTCACTGGGGACAGCTACCACCTCGTCATTTTTCAAAAGTTTTACGGCTTCGTGAAATTTAACAATCATACTCGGCTGAAAATAGTACCAAAAAAAACCAAAAGGGGGAAGGGATTAAAGGGACATTTCCAGAGCCTTGATCAAAAAAGGGGGATGTGGCGCTTAGTTCAGGGTTTTCTTAAAGGTGAGCTTTTTGTTAGTATTCCCCATAACTTATTCATAGTAGGGAGGGTACATGCTCAAAGCCTGTTTTTTGTTTGGAGGGAAGTCCTTTGAACACGAGGTGTCGGTGAGCTCGATACGCTCCGTTTTTTTAGCCTACATTTCTAAAAAATTTGATATAACTATCGGCGGATTGGATTTAGAGAATAGACTTCAGTTTTTTTCTCACGAGGAATTTCTTGAGCGATTTCAGGAATACAGCAGATTTGAAAAAGCTGACCGTCCAGCAAATTATGAGGATTTAAAAAAATTTGACGTAGTGTTTCCCTTGATGCATGGAGACTATGTAGAGGATGGATCCCTGCAAGGCCTTTTTTCTCTATTTGGGATCCCTTTTGTGGGACCTAGTGTCCTTTCGTCATCTGTCTGTATGGATAAAGAGGTCGCTAAAAGACTTTTGATTCAAGCTGGGTTAAAAGTTGCCGATTGGATCTCTTTGGGCCCTTTTGAGATGTTAGAAATTGAGGTGGTAACAGAAAAAATAGGCTATCCCTGTTTTGTAAAACCCGCATCAAGCGGATCCTCCTGCGGAGTCTCAAAAGTACATTCAGCAATTGAGCTAGAGAAAGCGGTTTTGGAGGCGCGCCGTTTTTCGAAAAAGGTTCTGATTGAAAAAGCGATTACCGGAATGGAGTTGGAGTGCGCCGTTTTGGGTTTAGAGGATCTATTGGCGTCTCGAGTTGGACAGATCATTCCGCAAAAAGAGTTCTACGATTATGAATCAAAATACGTATTGCGTGAAGCTGCGGTGATCGAGGCTCCGGCAAATATTCCCGATAGCCTAGAGAAAGAGATCAGACAGGTCGCTTTGAAAGTTTTTAGGGTTCTTGATTGCGAAATGATGGGGCGTGTCGACTTTTTTTATGATGGGGAACTTTATGTAAGCGAGGTCAATACGATTCCGGGATTCACTCCGATAAGCCTCTACCCTAAACTGCTCGAACTTACAGGTATCGGGTATAACGAATTGATTGATCAATTACTGGAAATGGCGATCAGGTCTCATCACCATAGAGAACGTCAAGCTCCATTAGCTCCCAATTCTCTATGTCTCCCTTAAGATAATAGACGTTCACATCAACCGCTTTTTCAAGGTACTCGGCAGCTCGTTTAGCTCGAAACCCGTGAGCACAATGGACCACTAATGTGGCGGTCGTTGGCAACGTCTTATAAAGTGCGGGAAGTTTATCTAGTGGGATATTTATTGCTCCACGTATACGCTTGTCAAAATGCTCTTGGGGAGTTCTTACGTCAAGAATAACCACAGAGGGGCAGGTTGATGAGAGCAATTGTTTGAATTGCCCTAGAGTCAATGGTTCCATATTTACCCCGAGATTTTTTTAACCTTCAAAAGGGGGAAAGGTTAATTCAAAAAGAATATTTTGTCACCTTAAAATTAGTGAGAAAATCTAGGTGAGTAAGAACCTTAAAAGGGAAAATTAGAGAGAAGATTATTATTTTCTTCATTGAAATTTTCTCAATATTAAAGTATGTTTGTTTTATTCCCCAACCAAAAGTAATTGGAGTGATAATATGAAAATTCGATCAATTTTAGCTGCGGCTTTAGTTTCACTACTTTCTATCAATGCTTATGCATCTGATGATGAACACAAAGAGAAAGATGATATCGTTGTAGAGAGTGTTTTTTCTACAGAAACAAATGATGATGAAGAAAAAGAGGAAACTGTTGTCGTAGAACCCGACGCACCTGCAGAGAATTCCTAGGTAGATAAATTCTTACCGGCGTCTTTTATACCGCCGGTAAGTTGGCCAAACATGCATAAGATAAAAAAATATCGCTCCTGGTTTTGGGTTGTAATTTTTGTTCTCATGATCCACATAACCGGAAATTCCCTTGTTCATCAGCGGTGCCTTGAATCTCAAACCTCATTTTCCAAAATAGAACAACTAAATCAAGCTATAAAGGTTGCAAAACAAAGAAAAGAGGAGCTATCACGAGAAATAGAATCTTTTCAAGATCCCCTTTGGCTTCAAGAGGTGGTAAAAGAGGAACTTGGACTGGTGCGCCAGAAAGAGACAAAAATTGTGTTTAGGTCTTAATAATTTATGTGGCTAATTCTCTTTATACTCCTTCTTGTAGTTCTGATTGCCCTTTCCGGTTTTTTATCTGGTTCAGAAACGGCATTTTTCTCCCTATCATCATTAAAAGTGCATCTTTACGAAAGAGATCCCCACCCAAAAAAGCGCCTAATTGCCGAACTCCTTAAAACGCCCCATCAGCTTTTAGTAAGCCTTCTGATCCTTAATATTGCAGTCAATATTCTGATCCAAAACGTGGTGGCGAATGTTTTTGGTGGGGATGGCTCTTTTTTACTATCGGTGGGTGTACCGCTTGTACTGGTACTAGTTTTTGGGGAGATGATCCCTAAGGCGATCGCTATTCGCTATAATAAAGAGGTTAGCCTTCGGGTGGTCTCCATCATCCACTTTTTCAAGATTATTTTGTCCCCGATTAGGTTTCTTTTATCGGGTGTAGCCCTTTTAGTGAGCAAAATCCTTTTTTGTTTTCTGCCTCGTGAAAAAGAGATTTCGGTCAAAGAATTGGAGACAGCTATCAAAAGCTCCAAAGAGTTAGGGGTAATCAGTCCCGATGAGATGCACCTTATGAGGGGCTATCTTGATCTGGATGACCATATTGTCAAAGAGTTGATGCGCTCGAGACACGAAATCATCGCTTATGACGTACAGTCTCCCATCGAGAACCTTTTAGAAACAATGATAAAAAAAGAGTGCTCCAAGATGCCTGTTTATGACGGCAGCTTAGAAAAAATCCTCGGATTCATCTTTTCAAGAGATCTTTTTTTGCATAACCGAGGGTTTCGCAAGGGTTATGATGTTGTTCCCCTTTTGAGAAAACCCTTTTATGTGCCTGAGTCGGTTTCGGCAAGGAATTTGATGCAACAGTTCCATTTTCGTAAAGAGGAGATCGCTATAGTCGTCGATGAGTATGGATCTGTCGCGGGACTGATAACACTTGAGGATTTGATGGAGGTGGTTGTTGGGCCCATTCAAGACAAGATAGACCCTCCTAATCCTCTATTGGAATCTTCCCAAGACATTTTAATTTCGAACGGACTATTGGAGATTGTGGAGCTAGAAAATCGCTTCGAGGTGGATTTACATAGCCCGTCGAATATGGTCACAATCGGGGGCTGGCTCACCGAAAAACTAGGAGATATTCCTAAGGTAGGGGATCGAGTGATTGTCGAGCCTTTGCTTTTTCATGTTCTGGCGGCTGATGAAAAAATGGTGCATAAGGTCTATATCAGAAAATTGCCCACAAGAGGGGAGGAGTCATGAACATATTTTTAGTCTCCACGATTCTGTGTCTTGTGTTTCAGGCTTTCTTTGCGATGATGGAGATGTCTATTGTCTCTTTCAATCGGGTGAGGCTACAGTACTTTCTGGTTAAAGGGAGCAAAAAAGCAAATTGGATTAGCCGGCTCCTTTTAGATCCCACCCGTCTTTTTGCTACAACGCTTTTTGGGGTAAATACTGCTTTACAGCTAGGCTCCGAGTGCTCGAGACGAGTCTATGCCTCTTATGGTCTGGATCCTGATCTTGCTCCGATAACGCAAATTCTTTTTGTGTTGATTTTTGCCGAGTTGGCCCCCTTGTTTGCAGCGCGCAGACATCCCGAATCGGTGGCGATGCTAGGAATAGGGCCTCTCTATTTTTTATCGATGATTATGCGCCCTATCACCTGGATGTTAGGAAAATTTCTTCAGTTAATCGATACTATCTTTGGAAAAGAAAAGGGGCATCCCCCTTTTATCTCTAAGGAAGAGCTCCAAAAAGCGATCGAGTCCTTAGAGGAAAAGCATACGGTTAGCGAAAAAGAGGAGTTTAATCATCTGATTAATGCTATCTTTAGCCTCAAATCGAGGACGCCTAGGGACTTCATGACCCCAATCGATTTGGTGGAGATGATCCCCACCGGCACTAGAATTAAAGATATCAAAAGACTTATTCGTGATAAAAATATTGAACACTTGCCCGTTTATTACCATCAACGCAACTCGATTGTCGGAATAGTCAGTACCCGCAATCTTCTTAAATCGCACGACGATAGCCGTTGTGATCTATTCATGCAAGATGGCTGGTTTGTGTCAGAGAACGAGTCGGTTTTTAAGGTGATAGAGGGGTTTCGAAAAAACGGTCAACCTCTAGCTATAGTGGTAGGAAGTACCGGGACGTCTGTTGGGGTAATCCATTTGGATCAGATTTTACAAGCGATGTTTTTGTCGGAGAAAGAGTTAGGATCACTAGGACATATTCTTATCGATCGCTCATTTGATCCCTACACAGAGGTTTCTAAAATTAACCATGAGTTTGATTTGGATCTCCCTTTAGAATATGGGGATACGCTTATAGAGATGATGGAAGAAATTCTAAAGCATCATCCGCATAAAAATGAAACGGTAAGAATAAAAAATCTTGAACTTTCCTTCAAGGAGGGGGATTTACTCGATGATTCTAGAGTGCACATCCGCACAATTCTTCCTTAATCAATGTCGCAGCCTGAAACATCTCCTCAAAAGTATTTTTACGGCTAACAGAAAAACGTAGACTCGAGCGGGCCCGATTTCTATCTAAACCCATTTCTAGCAAAACCCGTGATGGTTCAATGGAGCCGCTCGAACAGGCAGATCCCATGGAGGCCATAACCCCTTTTTGATCCAAACGGATCATTAGGCTCTCTGCATCGAAAGAGTCAAATGCGATGTTGAAGGTATTGGATATAGTTTTTTTAGACCCGTTCAACCGCCCGAAAGGGAGTAGCTCTTGTAAGAGACTATTCTTAAGGCTCTCCATATAGAGGAAGTGGGAGGGCTCAATCAGTTCAAGAGCCTTAGTCAATCCAAAGATTGCCGCTACATTTTCGGTTCCTGCCCGGTGATGCATCTCCTGATGACCCCCCAAAAGTAACGGCTTGAAGGGGAGGTTTTTCCTGCAAAAAAGGAGCCCTGCACCCAGGGGGCCATGAAATTTATGTGCCGAGAGGGCAAAGGCGCTGACTCCTCTAAAAACACAGAAAGGGGCTTTGCCGATATGTGCAGTTGCGTCAATGATCAGGGGGATGTTCTTGTGGTAGAGAAACTCACTAATTCCCTCTAGATCCAGCATAGCCCCCGTTTCGCTGTAAACACTGGAGAGAACCACAAGCTCCACCTGGGGATGGAGGGCTTTTTCCAGGGACTCCAGGGAGGGAGCACCCTCCTCTTTTACGATAATAGTATCGACTTGAACCCCATGTGAGGGGAGCTCTTTTAGATGGGCGTCGATGGCGTTATGTTCGATCCTGGTAGATAAAATTCTTTTTATCCCCTTAGCTTGGATATGACCTAAAAGGATAGTCGATAAAGACTCCGTACTTGAAGAGGTAAAATAGAGCTCGTTTGGAGATACTTGAAAAATAGCCGCTATTCTGTCCCTGCAATTTAAAAGAATTTCTTTTGCTCTCTTACCTTGTCGGTGTATAGAAGAGGGGTTTAACGGGCCCATCGAATAGATTTGGCGCATCGCCTCTTCAACAAGAGAGTCCAGCGGGGTTGTGGCATTATTATCCAAGTAGATCATAGCGTACCTATTTTAGGGTTATCTACACTTAAAGACAAAAAAAATAACCGGGGACCCCCTTTTATTTTCTGCAAAAAAACAAAAAGAGATTGTGAATAAAAAAATATAAAAAAAATTTCCACCTGCTATATTGTAGTTAATTTTTCAAATAAAGGTTAAAAATGAAAAAGTTTTTTTTGCTTTTGGTAACCGCTACTCTCTTTGGAGATATTTGCATCGACTCGACTCTATTTCGTCTTCCTCAATGGGAACAGGCCCTTAAAGAGATCACTCATCCCAATTTTTTTGCTGAAGGTGTCACTTTCCGATCTTTTAGAGACCCCCAGTCGCTAACCATAGTCTACCTAGCTGCAACGAATGGAACTATTTCTCCCCAGGAGTTGGCCGCCTACCCTCTATTTTCTAAAAAGCATACCCTTGAAGAGGAGATTTTAACAGAGAAGGGGTGCATCCTATTTTTTAAAAAAGACCCACAAAAATGCTCTTGCAACTGTTGCAACCCCAATCCGATTACTGTAAGAATCGATTACCTTCCCCAAGGGACCGCTCTTGCTGTTGTGCTCCATCGATTGGAACAAAAAGAGGCTGTAAGAAATATTTTGGGATATCTCGAAATTGAAAACCATTTAAGTTAAAAATATCTTTTAATTTAACCTAAGATTTCTTTAAAATATTTTTGTGAAATCTTGGGTTATTCTTTTTTTCTTTAGCACACTGTTCGGAAAGATGGATGTGGGGGGAGTGTGTTTGGAAACCTGTCTTGAGCCCACCTTGTGGAAAAAAAATACAAGGGGGTCTGCCTATGTATTTGAAAAAAATTGGTCCCTTTTAGTGATGCGTAGGCTTGAGAATAGAGAAGAGGGGAAGAGGGTGCTAGAAAAACTGGAAAAAAATTTGGCTCCACTCAAGTTTGCTAAGGTGAAAATGTCCACAGGCAAACTTTTACATGTCGGAAGCTATACCGATCCTTTTTTGTTTCCCTGGATTTTTGTTGCAAGAGTCATTGAATCCAAAAAAAAGCTTGTGCTGGCTTTGGCTCTTTTTCATGAAGAAAAAACAAGGCTCGATTTTTTCAGCCTTTTAGATCACCTGGAGATTCTGTCGGTGTAGTGATATTCAGCACAATCGCCGTAATATTATCACGCCCCCCTCGATTCAAAGCGGCATTTATTAATGCGTGTGTGGCCTGTTTGGCATCGCTATTTTTTAATAAAAGGAGCTCCATCTCTTTGGTGGTGACATAATCGGTCAAACCATCTGAACAGACGATAAAGCGGTCAAGGGGGCAAATCTCGTCAGAGTGGATGCGAGCTTCACACTCCACAGTTGTTCCGATCGCTTGAGTAAGGTACCTTCTACGTATTTCACCCAATTGATCCTCGTCGACACTCACCTCATTAGCATGATCATTTGTCATAAGTGTAAGCACTCCGTTCCGATAGCGGTAGATACGGCTGTCCCCAACATGAAAGGCGGTAAATTGGTTTTGACGGATCCAGAGGGAGGCGATGGTAGTGCCCATCCCTTTCTGCTCTGGACTTTTTAAAGAGGTTTCGTAGATATGTTGCGAGGTCTCTTTAATGATGGAGCGTATGGTGTTTTTCACCTCCTCCTGTTCCCCTTTCAGGGCAAGACGAACATGATCAATTTTATGAGCTATGGTCTCGACAGCCATGCGTGAAGCGACCTCCCCAGCATTATGCCCTCCAAGGCCATCGGCTACAATGAACAAATCCTGGAAGATAGCAAAATAATCCTCATTATTTTGCCTAAACAATCCTTTATCAGAGTGTCCAAAAGCGTTGAGATCAAAGCTTGCATCCATCATAAAGCTCAGATTAGAGGTCATCATTTTATTTTGTAAAGATCTTTTTTTAAAAAATCTTTTGTAAAGATGGAAATTTTGGAAGAATTCCTAGCAGACTACTTGATGTTCATCTGCTCTTAATTGTTCCTTTAACCTATGAAGAGTACCTGAACAAAAGTAAGGGTATTCATCAAGGAGTGGTAAGTAATCGAGGCTACAAGGGAGCGTTGCCTCTCGTAAGCAAATCCTAGATACATTGATGAAATAAAGGTTGAGGCGAGAACAATAATTTTTCCTGCTACTGTATCAATCGTAAAGAAATGGCAACTCGCAAAAAAAACGGAGGTGAGAAAAATAGCCCAAAAAGGGGAAAAAGTATTTTTCAACCAGGTTTGGATATTAGCGCGGTACAAAAACTCCTCGAAAGCAGGGACCAAAACACAGATAAGTAAAAAGATAAACAGGAGCAAAGGGATGTTATCTCTAATTTGGCTAATCATATCGACAATATACTGTCTCGGAACCTCCATCTGAAAATAGTAAGACAATATTATCTCGAGCGCATTCCCCACAAAAGAGAGCAAAGGGAGAGAGACGATGAAGAGGGTAAAACCTATAAGAACATCCCAAAGTAAAGAGGTTTTAGGCAACGTCTTTTGATCTTTTAATAAGGAGAGGAATTGCTCTTTATGTCCTAGGGCAAAATACATTAATAACACTATGAATGGTGCATACCAGGGGATTAAAGGGACCGAAAACATATAGCATAAGATAGTAATAAGGGTAAGGATACCCCCCCAAACCGGATAGAGTAGATTTTGATAGGTGATTTTTAAGAGGCTGAACAGATTTTTTTTGTAGCCTGCCCAATGGGTAAAAATAATAAGTAAAAAAAGAAAGAGCCCCTGGGCTAGATAATTTGCTTCGTCCATGATTTTGTCCTACTTATATTTTGCTACAAGGATATATTCTTCGATCCGCTCAGCCAAAGCGTTACAAAAATCTGTATGCGCTATCCCCAAAGGGAGGACGGAAAATGAGGCTGAGCCCCAGGTATTGCTTCTATAATCAATTAAAGACAATGAGCCTAGAATATCTGTCTTTTTCTCAAATAACTCCTGAAGAATGATACGGGGGGTTTTACCTTTTATATCTATGATTCTTACCCGAATCGCCATGTCAAGCTTTTCGGTCAAAGAGAGCGTCTCAGAGGCTTTTTTGAGGTCATGTTTGATTAATTCCATGAAAACGACGTATTCGGATTGCAAGGGGAGATTATGCAGTACTTCCAAATTCTGCAGAAAGGGTTTGTAATTTCTATCCTGGGATAGAAGGTAATTTACTAAAGGGTAATCCTGTACGAGATAGAGCTGGCGAGACTGCATGATTTTTTGTTGAATTTGCGTTGAAAATTCTTCTGAAAGACTCCATGGCAGATCACTCATAGAAGAATCAAAAACGCCTAGCAAACAGACAATAGGTTTTTTTCGCCCGTCATCGTGGTAAGCAGTTTGATCTTGAAAATGCATTTGTGAGCAGCTCAGTAAAAAAAGGGGGGTGACTCCTCTGAAGAAAAGGTAAAAATATCGCCAGACCAAAAACATATTTTTTACAATAACCGCTTGATAAAAATGTTTCCAACAAATTCCTCTTGTAACAGGATTTTAAGGGGAGGAAAAGAGGCTAATGAGGAAAATGGGTCCTGGCAATCAAAAGGGTGTTATGCTCAAGAATAAAGGGGTTTTCAGCTGTGGTTAAAAGAATTTCCCATTCCCCGTTATCCAGGGCTGGAAGCGAGATCTCGATAGGATCTTTCCAGCTATTTACAGCAACGAAAATAGATCCACTATCATCTGTTTTGGTAATCACGAATAGGTGGTCATTATGTTGCAGTCCTAGTTCATCAGGATTCTGCCCACTAAATTGCACCAGGGCTAAAGGATTCGATAGGGGTGTTGTTTTGTAGATATGGATCAGTTTTTTGGTAAAATCTACAAAACTTGGATAGATTTGTCGGTTCCATTCAAGGTAGCTAATACGGTTGTCTTGATTGAAGGGATTGTTATTTCCGTAATGAGTGCTCAAAAATTCGTCGCCAGCATTCATAAGAATAGGACCGGTAAAACAAAAAAGCATGGCGTAGAGGGTCTGAGCTCGTCGGATCCTTTTTGAAAGAATTGCTTCATTTTTGGTCTCCCCCTCAAAACCACAGTTAGAGCTAAAGTTTCCGTTGTGCCCATCCCGATTTTTGTAGCCATTGAAGAGGTTATGTTTTGTCTCGTAACTCACAAGATCATAAAGGGTGAATCCATCATGGCAGCTGATCATTTTTACTGCATTGGGGCTGTGGAATCTTTCAAAAATCAATGGGATTTGCCCCTCATCCATTTTGGCAAATCTGCGGATCGTATCCCGAATCTGATCATCCCAAACAAGACCATTCTTTGTTGGGAAATCTTTTAAACGGTATCCTGCAGTATCCCAAGGTTCGTAAAATATTTTGATCTTCTTTTTGAAGAGATTTTCCAACTGGTGGATAAAGGGGGGGTCAGCGAGAATTCTTCCATCTTTATCCCGACAAAGAGCTAGCCCCAAATCGAACCGGATTCCATCTATATGGAATATATGGACAAATCTTTTGACCGCTTCAAGTAAAAGTAAAGTCATGATCGGATGATGGACGTTAAGGGTATTTCCACAGCCAGTGGCGTCATAGTTTTTTAGATAAAAATTCTCGCAAAAGGGGAATAGGGTGCTCTCCATAGAGTCGGTATGGTTAAAAACTAGATCTAAATAGACCTCAATCCCTTTTTTATGCGCTTGCTCTACAAGCATTTTAAGACTTTTTACAGGGTCTCTATCTTGAGATAAATGAGGGGCTAGAGCCATAAAGTGGCGGGGCATGTATCCCCACAGTTGTGAGGGATGAAAAAGTGTTACTGGGAGAAGCTCTATTGCGTCAACCCCAAGCCACTGAAGATAGTCGAGCTTTTCAATAACACCTTCAAAGGTTCCCGGTGCCTGTACATTAGCGGAAGCATCCTTGGTAAAAGAGCGGACACACAGTTCATAGATTACGAGATTGTGCGTTGAATGAGAGGGGCGGCTCGAAAAAAAATGGAAAGGCTCCTCCACTTTATATAGGCTTTTCGTCCCTGTAGGATCGGTAAAGGGGGCAAAGGGATCCAAAAGATCACAAAAAAAATCTCCCCCCTTCAGAATGTTGTACACATAATGAAACGGGGGGGTCAACTCTTCAAAAAAGAGGGTGTAGGTGTTCGGACGCACAGGCGCTTTTTCCATCGGATATTCAACATCATTTAGGGTGAGGGTAATCTGCTCAATATTTTCTGCGTAGACTAAGAAACGGAAGCCGCCCGCCTCCGGTATCACCCCATACCCACAATGGTCTTGAAAATCTTGATGCATCCTTAAATCTCTATTAATCAAAATCATTAGATTTTTGCTAGGATAAAAAAAAGATTTTTGATAATAAAAAAATTAGGTTATTGAATTGTTTATAAGAGTCTATTGTTGCAAAATTGACAATTTTAAATCAAAGTTTTGTAAACAATTTATTTTAAGTAAATTAAGTGTAAAAACAAAAGATGGGTACATCGCCGTTTAAATCAAGAATTTGTTAAAACAAGCAACAAATGTTTGATTTTCATAGATGGTTTGAGCTATAGTCTCTGTATCCCAATCTCTTAAGGAGGACGACAGACATGTCTTTGGAAAACGCTACTGCAAATCTTAAGGAGTTCGGAAAAGAACTGAACCTCGAGGGGCTCGCTTTTGATGAAAACCACACCTGCATTCTTGGCATAGACAATGTTTTTTCATTACACTTAACGTATGAACCAAACTCTCAACGCCTATATCTTTACGCTCCGATACTGGATGGACTTCCCAAAGATAAAGAGACCCTTTGTCTACTATACGAAGTACTTCTTGAGGGCTCGATGCTTGGTGGACAAATGGCAGGTGGCGGCGTTGGTGTTGCCGTAAAAGAAGAGCTCATCTTAATGCACGCTGTAATTGAAATGGTAGCTGCCGACACATCTAGTTTGAGAAGATTTGCTCCAGTTTTTGTAGAAGCTGTAGAAAAATGGCGAGATATCGCAAAAAGAATTTGTGAAGGTCGCTATGATGAGAAAAAAGAGCGAGAGGCTCTAAGACCCTATCATCAAGGACCAGGAGCTTCAAATCAGCCCTCACCAGGTCAAGGACCCCAGGGTAAGCCGGGAGATCTCTTTAAAAGAGTCTAATACCTGTTTTTTTTCTTCTAATAAGAAAATGGTTCAGTTAAATAGCTGAACCATTTTGATTTAAAGTGCTTGTACAGCTGAGAGCTTTTGAGGGTCATCGCCACAAGAATTGTCGATCCCACCCCTTTTTTTTGCTACTTTCTTCTTGGCTTCTTTTTTTCTTACGTCGTTAACAGTCTTTTTTTTCATAAATATCTACTGGTTTTATATTAATTTTAATTACTACTAGCCGATTAAATTATCTATTAATATTTTTAATAATTAAGGATATGTAAGATCAATTCTTGTTAGACTTTAGAAGAACAGGATCCGTTTATAGGAGTATAAAAGCTTTATGCAAATAAACTTAGGGTCTGCGTCACTTTTTTTGCTACAACTGGTTATTTAAGAAAAACTTTTTAGCCTAAGGAGACAATTTTTCGTTGTATTTGCCCCATGTGAAACATAAGATCCTGACTTTGCTTCTCTAGACCTTTAGTAACCTGGCGGATACTTGACATCACTGTGGAGTGGTCCTTATCAAAGTATTTTCCGATCTTCAGGTAGGGCATTTTTAGTAGAGAACGGAGAAGATACATCGAGATTTGGCGTGGAAGAACCGATTCTCTTGCCTGAGATTTATTTAAAAGATCATCGGGTTGAATCCCAAACGATTGTGAAACAATATCGAGAATTTTCTCTGCGTTTAAAACCTCTTTTGTCTCTTGGACAATCAGCTGATCGATAATTTTTTTAATATCCTGCTTGGATTTTTTTTGGTTATGGGCCAAAGAGAGCGATTGGACGACTTTTTCTATCGATTTAGGAGTTTTTATCTCCAAGATGACTTTGTCTATGAACTCTGAGTCGAGTTGCAATTTGAAACGTTGCATTTTAAGCTTGAGGACCTGGTAAAGCTCTTCTTGCGTTTGGAGCCGCTCCACAGACAAGACAATTCCCCACTCAAATCGGCTGATTAATCGCTCTTCAATCTCCTCAAGTAATTGAGGGGGAGAGCTTGAGGCTAAAATAATTTGCTTCTCATGGATATGTAAATGGTTGAAGGTGTGGAAAAGCTCCTCCTGGGTAGCAAAACGTTTAGAAAAAAGGTGCACGTCATCGATAATTAAGGTATCGATTTTTCTGTAGCAATTTCGGAAATCCTCCATGCGAGAGGAGCGAATTGCACCTACAACATGTTGGGTGAAGGTCTCTGCTGAGATATAAAGAACATTTTTTCCCAACCCCTCAAGAAGCTTTTTCGCCCCTTGTAATAGGTGGGTTTTTCCCGATCCGGTTGGCCCATAAAGATAGATTGGATTTAAGAATTCGAATGTTTGTAAAAGGGCGCTTTTGAAAAGCTTAACCGTCATGTCTGTGTTCGAATTCGTGGCAAACGTTTCAAATGTATGGTCGGGGTCTACTGTGTCGGAGATAAAAGAGAGAATTTTCTGATTGGTCTCATGGGGCGATTTTTTTGTGTCCTCAGAGTGCGAGGGGCTCTGAGTTTGCCCAATTTTGATGTGAACCTGAATCTTTCTTCCGTTATTGTTGAGAAGGCTTTTATCGATTTTAGATTCTATGTGCTCTTTAAACCAGTTGATTTGCAGGGCATCATCCGCCTCTAGATGGAGGTTGCAAGAGTTGAAATTAACAATTTTAAGGGGGCGCAACCACCTATCAACCACCTCTGTGGAGAGGTGTTTTTCTTGTTCTAAGAGGAATTCTTCCCAAATACGCGGTATCATTTCTTTAGGATTTGTATCTTAGGTTTTTGTGAAATTTTCATCATCAAAAATTGTTGTGCTACCCCTAGGAACGTGGAAAAAGCAAAATAGATATTTAGTCCTGCAGCTAGGTTATAGAAAAATAGCGTTAGCATAACAGGCATTAGCATTTGCATGGTTGCTGCTTGTCGTTGACTCTCCTCTGTTGATGCAGTCATTGCCGGTGAGGATAGTTTAGTCTGCACAAACATGATAAGGCCCGTGATGATTGGAAGTAGATGGAACTCATTTCCAATGAAGGGGAGTGGATAACCCCAGCTAAAAAGGATATCGGGAGCGGCAAGGTTCGGGATCCATGAGGGGATCAAAAACGGGACACCTCTTAATTCAAAGTTGGTCTTCAATAGATCAAAGATACCGATCAAAAAAGGGATCTGTATCAGGTTGGGTAAACATCCCATAAGAGGATTGATCTTTTTTTCAGAATAAAGCTTCATGATTTCAGCACGAAGTTTCGTTGGATCTTTTTTATAGCGTGCCTCAAGCGCCTTGACTTCAGGCTGGATTTGGGCCTGAGCTTGCATCGATTTTGTGGAGTAGTTATTCAGAGGCGAGGTCAATAGTCTTAAAACAAGGGTAAAGGCCATGATAGAAACACCCCAGGAATTTGTAAATGCATAGCATATTTTCATGATGAAAAACATGAGACGTACAAATGGGGCAGAGATAAAGCTAAACCAGCCTTGCACCGCTTGAGCCTGTGCAAATTGGGGGTTTTGGGTGTAGTTTTCTTGAGCCATAGTAAGCATTTTTTCCTCGTAGGGGCCGGCATAAAAACGGAATGTGAAGCTGCCATTTTGCGGGATAATTTGCTTACAGACTTGGTAGGCAGGATAGGACTTTACCGGATAAAGGTCATATTTTTGGTCAATAAGGTGGAGTCTAGTAGGGCAATTTTCCCCCTCAATTTTACGCGTGATGAATCCTGGTTGGGCGGTGGTATTGTCTGGGCTTAGAATTGTACCGAAAAACCCATTCGAACTGGAAATCCAAAGAGAGTTTTGTGAGGGGTAGTCTCCCACATCCTTAGACGGGAGGTCTGTTTTCTCCAGGTAGGTTTTTTCCCCTCTCACCTGCAGGGTCTGAATCTTAGGGTCATAAGAGCCTGAAATAAGCTCGACTTCGCCAATCCCGTTGCTCAAATAAAGCGCTTTTGTATTGGCGTTTTTCAAACTTACAGTCATTTCAAAGCCATAGGGTGAAACGAGCTGATAGTTTTTAACAACTTTTTGGCCGTTGATTGTTCCACTAAACTCAATCGAATCGGCTGTAAGCTTGGTCATCTGGAAAGTTTCCCCCTCATATTCCCCCTCCTGGTTAAGGAGCTGCCCCATGTAGAATTTAGGGGCTATTAGGTAGCTAAATCCCGAAGTTTTGTTCTTGACAGAGCGTCTTAAAAGGGGAGTATAGCCCCCATTTTGGGGAGTATAGGGCTCAATCGTCTCGCTTTTTTTGTCAAAAAAGGTTGCAGGCATCAAAGGGTAAAGGGCATTTTGTGGCGATTCTTTTTCAATTTCGCGGTCAAACTCGATGGGTCGCACAATACTTAGCGTGTCCTTACCTGTCTGAAAAGGGAGATTGATCTCTTTGATGGCTCCACCAAAATTGGAGAAAACAATCTGCTGTGTTGCATTTTCGAGAACATAAAATCTTTCGGAAGGGTTTTGCTGCAAAGACACAGGCTCCACCACTTGTGGCTCGACTACGGGGGGCAAAATCCAAACATTCACAAAGAAAAGGGCGATCGACAGAGCCAAAATAAAAATAAATGATCTTTTATCCATGGAGTTTGAACCTTATTTTTTCAAAAATAGTACCAATTTTCGATTAACCTGTATAGAAAGAAACTGCTTGAAAAAAGGGAAATAAAACAGACGAAGGGGAATGAAAAAGAAATAGACTGGTTTTCGTTCTTTTTTGTTTTAGATAAAATAAGAAGGGCCCCTTACGGAGCCCCTTTTTAAGGAGAATATTCTAAGATTCTGCGCTATGATTGTTCCATAAAGTGAGCAGGTGATGGAACTCATCTGTTTTTCTTAAATTTTCGAGCCAGGTATCCTCAAGAAGCTCTTGCATCGGTGGTAAAGCGCCGATAGCTCGTGCTTTTTTCATCCACTCAAGAGCCAGATTTTTTTGGTTACGCAAAGAGTAGAAGCATGCAATTTGGTAGTAGGCTTGGTTATTACCCTGTTTGGCGCTACCTAGAAGCTTCTCCTCCGCCTCACGCATAATCCCCTCGGAGCGCTCCATATCTTGCACGCAATCGTTATAGTGGATCAAGGCTAAGGCCCAATCCAGCAGAACGAATTCATGATCAGGATTATTTCTGTAAGCTAATCTAAAATGGCAAAATGCGCGCATAAAGTGCTGTGCATCGTTCGTAATACAGGCCAGATGGGAAATAGTTAAACCGAGTCGATGATGTACGTCAGGGATATTTGGATCAAGAATAAGCACCCGGTTGAATTGGTCTACAGCATGAATAAGAAGGGATTCATCATCTTTTGCTTCTCCCATTGCATCAAGAAGAAGTCCATACTCAAAAATCCAATCAGCCGGAAGAAACGGAGAGCTTTTTTCTATGGAAAAAGCGGTTTCAAACCAGACTTTGGATTGTTCAAGATGCTCAATTGCCCGATCAACTTCATAAAGTCGTGCGTTTGCGATAGCAAGTTGAACGAACGTCTCGGCATTCGGATCATGTTGGATCGATTTTTGGAAGAACTTGATCGATAACCTTAAAAATCGATCATGCTCGACCGCTTCAAACAATAGAAAAAAGGCGATTCCCAGGTAGTGCCAACCTAGAGAAAAACTTCTGTCAATAGAGGTTGAGCGTTGGAAATAATAGATGGCATTCTGGATCTCTTCTAAATCTGAGGAGTAGATGCCGTAACATAATAAGGTGATGCCTTTCGCATAAAGCTCGACCGGAAGATGCTCAGAGAGGAGTTGACTTTTGTAGATAGACTCGGAAATACGGTCTGCATCTTCATGAAACAGGGCATGGAAGGCGCTACACACAATACTGAGCGCTTTTGCCTTTTGATTCTTGGGGTCTATAAGAACAATTTTTTCATATTGCTCTTGAGCCAAAAGGAGAAATTTAGGCTCTTTGTTCCTTCTGCCATACTCTTGGTATAAATCCGCTCTTACGAATTGCAATTCCGTATCTTGCGGGGATTGCTGAATAAAGCGACTCGTTTTCTCTAAACAGAGTTGAAAAGACTCCTCATCGCGCACTCTGAGGTATTTTTCTAGAAGAGTTTCGGCTATGATATGCGGATTTAAGGAGTTCTTAGCGCTATATACAGCCTTTTCGAGACTCTCTATCGACCTGGTTTTTTCGTAAACTAAACGGTACACGCTGGATAGTTTCAACCAGTCCTCTTTATTAAGAGGGTATTGCTCCTGCAAAAGCTTATCATAAAAACGTATTGAAGTCAGAGCATCAGTAATTTCTGATGAGTATAATGAGGTCAGGGCATAAGCAGAGGCCAGTAGTGAGGTATGTGCGAGCTCTTCTTCCTGTTTGGGGGCATAATTTTTGAGGACGGATAGGGCTTTTTCGATCAGCTTACCAGGTTTACCCCTGGATATGGCTTGAAAAAGTTGACCTGTTTTCCTGAACGGAGTCATAGTTCACCTCCGGGGCTTTTGAGCTCAGTATAGGCATGGAGTGGGGTCTTGTCAATTTTGTTTGTGGGATTTTTTTTTCGTGAAATTTTGCTCGGAAAAAAAATAAAATTTGATTATGTTATCTGCTTTTCAGAATGCTCAAAAGCGTTTTGGAAAAAATGTATAGCTTCAATATAATCATAAAACTAGGTCAAATAAATAAATTGTTTTAGTTTTATTTATGCTCTTTTTGGGGTGGTTTGCTATTTATAAGGGGAATTTATGTGGAAAAAACATCGTCATGAGGGGGCCATTTATATCCGCGATACCGATGTCAGTGGACGCGTTTTTTGCCCTCGCCCAATCGAGTGGGTGATTGAGGCTTTTGAAAAGGTTTGTCTCGAGCAGGCAAAAGATGATAAAGATTCTAGGGATTTGGTGGTTGTGAAGGCGGGTGTGCATTTTTACTCCCCTTTATCGTGGCTGGACCCTTACATTCTAGAACTTTCTATTATTAGGGTTTCAAACCGCTCATTTGACCTCAAGGGGGAGATTTTACATGAGGGGAAAGTCACGGTTCAGGTGGAGATCACCTTCGTTGTATCGATTTCAAGTGCCGACTATTTAACTCGCTATTGGCAAAAAGCTTAGGTAAATCTCTAGAAGTTCTGGACGTTTGTCAAAAGTTGCAAAAGATACCCCTCTGAGGGCTTAGAGGGATAATTTTTTGGGAGCTCTACCCAGTTTTTGGGGATTTGATGGGGTAAAAGAACCTCTTTCAGGGAAAGACAAATTTTTTCTACCTCAAGTTTTTCCTCAAAGTCGTAAGCGATACATAAAGCCTCACCCCAAACCGGATCCTCTTTGCCAAAAAGAAAAAAACATCCTCTTTTAAGGTGTTGAGATAAGAGCTCCTCAAGCGCATCAAGATGAATTTTTTCTCCACCCGAGTTGATGACCCTATCGTATCGTCCCGTTATTGCATAGACACCATCTTTGTAATCCAGCAGGTCATTTGTCGAATAAAAACCCTCTTCATCTGGATCAATCGAGGAGGATACCCCTTTTTTTTGGATCGCTAGGCACCCTTTTTTGTCTTTTTTTACGATTCCGCTGCCGACAGGACTTCCGTTAATTAAGCAGGTACCAAGTTCTGTTGAGGAGTAAATCAGTAAAGGATGTACCTGAAAGCCCTTTATAGCCTCCAAAAGGGCTTCAGAGCATTTGGCTCCGCCAATCAGAAGGTTTTTTGCTTTAAAGGGTTTATGCAGATTTATATTCTTTTGAACTTGTGTGGGTACTACGCTTTCAAAACAGGCTTCAGCATCCCCATCCAAAACAAATACCCCGCCACTCATTAAAGGGCGAAGAAATGCTGTAAGTCCGCCCATGCGGCTTAAATCTAGACTAGTTTTGAAACTGTTTCCTCTAAAAAGGGGATATGTGTTGTATTGCTCCTCGATATTTAAAGAGAGCTGCTCCCAGCTCCAACATACAGTTTTTGGAGACCCGGTTGTTCCGGAGCTTTTTAAAAGAATTTTGGTGTTGAGAGGAATCGTTTCAAAAGGGATAGGATGAAGTACGCAAGAAAGGGGGAAATCTATCGTCTGCCCTGTACGCAAAAGCCAAAAAAATTTCACAATAAATTCGATTCTAGAATCCAAAGCAAAATAAAAATCCCTGTTGTTTATTTCTCCCTTAATTAAATCATTAAGCTCTTGGTAGGAGACCTCTTTTGTTTTTGTGCGTAGGGCTATGTTTTCCCCAAAAGCTGAGGCTATAGGGCAGGCTACTATTTTTTCTTTAAATCTCTCAACATCGATACCTAGCGGTTCATCAAAAAGGCCAAGATGGGTAGCAAGCTTGATGATGGGGACAAAATCCTCTAAGGTGCTACTCAACACGATCCTTTTTTTTAAAAAAAGGGCGAGATCCACAATAGGTCTATAGAAAACCCTGTAAGGTTTGACTACAGCTGCAATGACTTGGGGATAATGGAGTCTTTTTTCCCAACCGGCCTCTAGAAAACTTTCGTCTAAGGCAAGAGGGATACCCAAATCCAGGACATCCTCGATGTTTTTTGTCGGCTCTTCAAAGAAATCGAGTCTCTCAAGGGGAATCAGTTGAGCGATGATTTGCACCTGATCCCGATTTAAAGTCCGGTTGGCATCAACACGAATTTTCGCGTGTGTTTGATCTAGAACTAACCCGATAAGCTCAAGCCCCTCAAAAAAATCGAGATGGGTAATTTTTATTTTTACTGTTGTGGCACAACGGGCTCTTTCAATATCCCTTTTGTCGGCAATAAAAAAAGCTGTTGGTAGGGGAGCTGTTGGTTGGTGGGCTGTTTTTTCTAAATGGGCCATTTCAAGGGGAAAATGGACTTGGGGAATATAGGGAAGGTCTATGGTTTTGCCTTGGTAATTCAGGTGAAGAATCGATTTCTCCCCCGTAAAAGGGAGTCTAAGGCGATAGTGTCCTATTTCCATAAAAAAAACGCGTGCAAAATGTATAGAAAGGTGAATAGTATATATGCGGCCCCAATTTTTCCAAGAAGAGCGCCTGTCTCTTCACCATTCCATAATTTTTTTAGAATATCAAACAAGAGAGGGATAAGGAAAATATTGAGAGGAGAAGGGGTGATAATGAACGGGGCTAACAGTGCTAAGGTGATCTCCATTTTCCCAAAACGCTCCCCAAACCTTACAACAAGGGTGTTTTTTTGAGTCATCCGATCCTCTTCCACATCCCGCAAGTTATTCAAAGCTAAAAGTGCCACGGAGAAAAATCCTGGAGAAAGTCCTGCCAGAAGGGGATAGAAAGAGAACTCCAGATTCTGCAGATAGGTGGTAAAAAAGACCGCTATTGAGCCAAGAAAGAAAAGAACGATCGGTTCGCTAAGCCCTTTGTAGGCATAATTAACTGGACCTTTAGTATAAAAAACACCTAAAACAACCGCCAGAGCGTACATTACCAGGATGATTGGCCCGCCCCTAAAGATCAGAAAAAGGCTTAAAAGAAATCCCACAAAAAATGTCGATGCCATCATCCAAAAAAGGGAGGTTTTACTGACAAGTCCCGATTGTCCCAAACGGACGGGCCCTTTTCGTAAAAGGGTATCCCTACCCTGGATACAATCGTAATAGTCGTTTGCTAAGTTCGTGCCCATCTGAATAAAGAGGGCACAAAATAGGGTGATGAAAAAGACGACAATATTAGGTTTTTGAGACAACAGCGTCCCGATGATCACAGGACTGATCGATGCTATCCAAGTCTTGGGGCGAGTCCCTTGTATCCAAATGCGCATGTTTTCCTCTAAAACGTTGAAAATCTGGGGAGCGTTTTTCTAAAAAAGCCTGCTTACCCTCTTTTGCCTCATCGGTCTTGTAATACAGCATGGTGGCAAGACCGGCTAATTCTTGAATCCCAGCTTGCCCATCAATATCGGCATTAAACGAGGCTTTCAAGCAGCTAAGGGCAATCGGGGAGTGGGATAAGAGTGTATTACACCACTCTATTGTTGTAGATAGAAGCTTTTCGTAGGGGACGACAAGATTAACCAGTCCCATCGCTTGAGCCTCTTGAGCAGAATATTGTTTACACATGAACCAGATTTCACGCGCTTTTTTTTGCCCGACAATATGCGCAAGATAGCTCGCTCCAAATCCCCCGTCAAAAGAGCCGACTTTAGGACCCACTTGTCCGAAAATAGAGTTGTCTGCAGCTATTGTCATATCACACAGCACATGCAACACATGCCCCCCACCAATAGCATACCCAGAGACCATCGCAATTGTGGGTTTGGGGCAGGAGCGTAATTTTTTTTGGAAAGTCAAAACATTCAAACTCTCCCGACCTTGTTGATCCCGATAACCCTCGTCTCCACGCACGCTCTGGTCACCTCCGGAACAAAAGGCCTCTTTTCCCCGACCGCTTAAAACAACTACACCGACAGCAGGGTCTTCTATTGCATCATCTAGGGCTTGAATCATTTCTATCACTGTTTTAGGCCTAAATGCGTTTCTTTTATGCTCTCGATTGATAGTAATCCAGGCAATTTGATTCTCTTTATAATAAAGGATATCTTCAAAATTCATTCTAATACCTTTTTAAGTAAACGAGCTAAATGACACGGTTGTTCTAAGTGCACAAGGTGTCCACTCTCATCGAGGTTATGCAGAAATATAGGCTGAAGAGACTCTTTAAAGCAATATTGCATTTCTAAAAAAAGGGGGTCTTTTTTTCCATAGATCAGATGAATAGGTTGAGCAAAAGGTGCATTAAACGGTTTTTGATTTAAAATACTCAAATTTTGAAACTGCTCAAGAAGTGCAGATGTCCCCAAGGCAATTTTTGCCTCGATAGATTTTTTAGAGGGGACGAATCCCCCAAAAAGGGGCAGAGAATACCACCATTCAAAAAATCTATCAAGAGGTAGTGTGGAGAGCTTTTCTACAACTTTTTTCTCGAATTCCCATCTTGATAGGGCGTCAAAAGACTCAAGTTTGACTCGAGAGGACAAACAGATGACTTTCTGAAAAAGTTGAGGGGTAGTTCTTGCAAGTTCTAAAGCGATCCTTCCACCCATCGAGTATCCGATCACCGGTATAGCCCCTAGAGAAAAGGTCTCTAGGAAATGGAAAATTTTCTCTTGAACCCTCTTTATATCCCCTTGCGGTAATAGAACGCAAATTGGGCTGCACCACGACTTCATCTCTTGAATTAGAGGGTCAAAATCAAGTGTTGTAGAGGCAAACCCACCTAAAATAAGGACAGGGTTTCTTATGGATACATGAGCTGGTTTTGTTCGTGGAGATTCCATTCGATAAGCTGTTTTAATCGTTGAATATGGGTTAGGTCATCTTGCTGGTTCGTTTTTACCTCTAAAAGAATCGGCCTCTTTTTTTCGATAAGGGTATCTATACACACCTCCTCATCCAAAAAATGGTATTCTAAATGGAACATCTCGGCGACTTTTTTATAATCTATCTCGTGGGGAATCAAGAAAAGCTCTTCTTTCTCCTCAAGCTCTTTTACCCCATCAAGGTAGTTGAAAATTTGGCCACCGCCATTATTGAAGACAATTATCAGCAAAGGAACTGGATGTTTTTTTAAAAAAAATAGGGAGTTGAGATCGTGCCAAAAAGTCATGTCCCCTAAAAGGGCGACAGTTGTGCGCTCTTTTTTTAAGGCTACACCGATTGCAGTAGCTATATTCCCCTCTATCCCGGAGTGCCCCCGATTAGCAAAGATGTCTCCACGGAAAGTTTCGGGATAAAAAACGCGGTCAACATGCCTGATGGGCATACTGTTACCAACAAATAGATTAAAATAGACAGAGGATTTAGATAAAAGTCTTATCAGAGCTATTTCAGAGATGAGAGGTTCTTCAAAAAGGGCTTTGTCTATAGTTTCTCGCGAAAGATCAGACAGTTCTAAAAGGTTTTTGATGGTACTTGAAGGGACTCGTGCCGGTGTGTATTGTATAAGGTCATGTATGAATTGGGCCGGCTCCATCAAAATACGGTGTGTTATCGCATGCTCAGGGTCGCTGCGCTCGGTATGGGGGCTTACGTAAACGACCTGGTCTATGCTGTTTAACCAAAGGTCAATTTCTTTACAGACAAATCGGTCTCCGAATTTTATGGCGATATCCGGTTTGATCTGTGAGAGGATGTTTTCGTAGTTTTGTAGAACGTAACGGTTAGAGCTCATTTTTCTACAGTTTGATAACGGATCCAAAATCATGGGCCAGCCGAGGTGCTTGGCCAGTTCAAAGAGATGTTTTGATTCTAAAGAAGAGCATTCGCCTACGACAATTACCCCTTTTTCATAACACAGAATCCTCTTTTGGATCTCAGTAGCCTCTTTTTCGCTTAAAGTCCTTTTTACAATACTGAAGGTTGTTTTAGGCTTCAGAAAAGGGCGTTCTTTTACTGCGGTATGGATGAGCGGAGTTCTGAATTGACAATTCAGGTGAACAGGCCCCCCGTTTTCTGCTGTAGCAGTGAAAACAGCATGGGCTACCATTGATTTGGTAAAACTCTCGGGGATCTCTGGCGACGGCGGGGGAAACTGGAAATGCAAGCGCACAAAGGGATCATAAAAATCATACTGTTCTATCGTTTGATTTGCCATCGATTGCTGGAGTTCAGGGGGGCGATCAGCTGTGAGTAAAATTAGAGGAAGGCGCGTGTGAAAAGCCTCAATCACAGCAGGTAAAAGGTGAGCCAAAGCACTTCCCGAGGTCACAATAAGCGCTACCGGCTCCTTGAATGCCTTACAAAGACCTAGTGCTATATATCCAAGCCCCCTCTCATCGAAATGGGAGTGAAAAACTGCCAAAGGATTCCTTTTGGCAGCAAGCGCTAGCGCAGAGGATCTAGATCCAGGGGCTATACAAAAATGACGCACATTTTGTGCAACTAGTTCTTCGACGATATTTTCCGAAAAAAGGGTATTCCAGTACGCGGTATTCATATTTTACCATAAGTAGGGCGAAATTTTGTGGTTGAGCTCGTTCCATTCTTGATCTATTGTCGAACCCTCGACGAGTCCGCTGCCGGCAAAAAGATAGAGGTGGTCATATTTCAACAGAATCGAGCGGATGGCAACTGAAACAAGGGTGGTGCCGTCCATCATAAGTGCAAAAGGGGCAGCGTAAAGTCCGCGATCAAAAGGTTCAACATGATAGAGCTTTTCTAGAGCGCTAACCTGTGGATACCCGCTTACTGCACTTGTGGGATGCAATAACTCTATGAGCTCTTGATCGTTAACACCCTCCTTGAGAGTCCCCTCCATAGAGGTTTTTAAGTGGTAAAGATGATGCGATGTCAAAATACAAGGATGCTCATCAATTTTTACCTCTTTGCAGACTTTCAGAAGTTTTTCTTTCAGATCAGCCACCACAAACTGATGCTCTTTAAGATCTTTTTGGGACTCATAAAGCAAAGCGGGGCTAAGGTCTACAGACAGAGTACCTGCAATAGCAGCGGTAAAAATTTTATCCCCCTTTCTTTCATAAAGCCGCTCAGGTGTCGCTCCCATAAAAGCCGCCCCTTTTTCGGGCATAAAAAAGAAAATATCTTGTGAGCGAAAGATGGAGAGGTGATTATTGATTAGATGTTTTGCCTCAAGGGGTGAAGAGAATTTCAATAAGGTTTTCCGCGCAAGAACAATTTTTTCAATCCCTTCAAACCCATTTTCTACTGTTTTTGTATAAGCCTCTTTGTCGGGGAAATCTTTTCTATCTACTGCCTTCTCAAGGGGTTCTATCACCGGATAAATCCTCGACTCTACCCTGTAAGAATTAGGTTGTACCCACATCTTGTCAGGAAAGGTATTCCATAAATCGCTTTTGCGCTTGAAGGGGAAGAAATCTCTAAAACCGATGAGGGGATATACTTCGCTAGAGGGTGTATCGAAGCTTGCCTTGATCCCATAACCTCCAAAAATAAATTGGGGAGTAGCAAAAAGAAACTTAGGGTAGACATCCTCTTCAAAAAGCCAATCGATCACTGTTTTACTCCCGTGTAAATGGTAACGATACCAAAAAAAGTCGATTTATAACTCGCCTCATCAAAAGAGGCCTTTTTGAGGATACTCACAAACTCCTCCCGTTGGGCAAAAGTCTCGATAGTTTGGTGCAGATAATTGTAGGCCTGCAAGTTTGAGGTGATGAAAGCACCAATGCGGGGGAGAATATAACGGATGTAAAATAAGAACAGGCCCCGCACAGGTTTAAGCAAAGGGGTCGAAAATTCTAAAATGTGCACTGATCCCCCTTTTTTAAGAATACGGTGAATTTCGGTAAGGCCTTTAAGGGGGTCTTTAAAATTGCGAATCCCAAAACTTAGAGTTGCGACATCAAAAGAATTATCTTCAAAAGAGGTGTTTTCTCCGTTTTCTATTTTCAAATCGACAAGATCGCCCAAACCCTTTTGAAGGACTTTTTTCATGCCCACTTTAAGCATCTCTTTGGATACATCGATACCTGTAGCTTTGCGGATGTTGGGTCGATGCTCCATACAGCTCAAAAGCTGGTCACAAGTGCCAGTTGCGATATCTATGAGCTTCAGGGGGCGATCCTGGGGGATTAAACGCACCAACGCTCTACGAAACCAGGGGTCAACTCCAAAAGAAATACAACGGTTGGCAAGATCATAAAGTTTGCCTATTGAGTCAAACATTGACGCAACGTTATCTCTGGATGGAATATTTTTTTTAGCTTCCATAATGGGTTTTTTACCATAAAGATTTTATATACACAACCAAAAACCCTTTGAGAGCAGGTTATAAAGCCTTAAAGGGCCCTAAAGGACTCTTTTTAAAAACCAAAATATAACTTAACAATAAACACAAAGCTATGTTAATAAAATATTGAATATAACTCAGCGGACAATTTTTATGATGAATACAGCTATCACAACTCTTGCACAAGGGGGATTAACCGAGGGGAGCGAATCTCTTCCGATGGGTAGGGAAGTATCGTCGCCACAAGAGCCCGAAAATATGGATTTAGAGTCGGGGCAAATGCGATCGCGGCAAGCAACAAGCGATTCAAGGCAAAATCGGAATCAGTATTTCAAGGATCGGGCTACAACGATGATAACTATCTACCAGGGAACCTCCGGGGTTGCTGCTGTTGCGGGTGTAGTTGCTTTAATTGCAGGGGTTTTATTGAAAGACCCTTATGTGGCAACTATGGGGATATGTTTGATCTTTTTTGGCTCCGGAGGATGCATAATCGCGGGTAAATATCGGGATCTCAAATCTCATAATCAGATTTTTGAGGATATGTTAGAGGAGAATAGCCGATTAAAGGGGCAAGTCCATTTTTTTGAAGACCAAAACAAAAATCTTGAGCAATCGAATAACCATCTTAAAGGTCAGGTCGGGGAGTTGAGCAACAAGGTTGTGGCTCTACAACAAACCGTAACTCGATTTGACCAGGAGAATGAGGAGCTTAAAGAATCTAACGCGCAACTTTGTTTGCAAATTGCGGATTTGAGTGAGAAGTTGAAGGAGCTTCTACAAAACGTTAGAAGGTTTGATCAAGAAAACGAGGAGCTAAAAACCTCTAACCAAACTTTGCAAGGGCATGTGGCTTCACTTGAATCTATGAGTGGAAAATTCGAAATCAGTGTGGGCGAAATGGTAAAAAATGAGCAGTCATTCAAACTTTTAAAAGACCAGTATGAAACATTACAACGTCAATTTTTGAGCGCTCAGGAAAAAGAGATAGCTCATGATAAAGAGAGGCAAAAAATCGATGGGATACGCCAGGATAGAGAGGAGCAAATGCTCTTAAGAGAGGAGGAGGGGATTCGCCAGTTGCAGCTTTTGGCGGAGAAAGAAGAGGCGTTATTGCGGCAAGAGGAGGGGTTGGTCAGAGGGTTGCAATTTTTACACGAAAAAGAGACACACCTCAAGGAACAGGAGGAGAAGATAGTGAAGTCTTTTACAGAATTTGCTCTGGAAAGAGGGGATCTCATACGCCTAAGAGATCTAATTTCTAAGATGAGGGTGCGCTTTCCGCAGGCGGTTGCTGAGGTGGAGGGGGATTTAGTTTCGTTTGTAGATATTCCAAAAGATTTTCTAGCTTAGGGAAGATATTCTCTTTAGGCAAGGACTCCATCAAAGTAGAATTTGTGATTGTTTCATAGCAATCCTCATTGAGTTCTACAAAAAAGAGCTGCCCACCCTCTTTTATGGTATCGTCTGCAAACCCTTTTAAAAAAAAGAGGGCTGTACCATCGATGGTGGTTATCTGGTTAAAACGAAGGGCAATATATTTCTTATAACGACCCAACTCGTGAAATGTGAGGTCAAATTTAGCGTAAGCGCCAAAAAAAAGAGCCCCTTGAAATTCAAAAACATCAAGTTCAGGAGGGATTTTGAGAGATTTGATATCGGTTGCCCCCCCTTTTTCATTTGATGTGCTAGTAACGGTATGAAATTCCCCTTCAAGTTTTTTCACAGAAGCAGCGTTAGCCATCCTGTCTACGAAAAGAAACGCAGACATTAAAACACCCACCTGGATAGCAGCGATAAGATCCAAAAAAACGGTGATAGAGAAGGTTAAGAGAAAGACCATAAAGTCGGCTTTTGTGGACTGGTAAATATGCCGCCAACTTTTCCATTCCGACATGTTATATGACACAATCATAAGTACACCGGCAAGGGATGCCATCGGGATATAGACCACAAAGTCCTCTAAAAATAAAATTATACTTAATAAAAAAAAGACGTGGCTTAAGCCAGCTAAAGGGGTTTTAGCTCCGGCTCGTACATTTGCAGCTGTTCTGGCGATAGCACCGGTAACAGGTAATCCCCCAAAAAGAGGGGTAGCTATGTTACCTAATCCTTGCGCGATAAGCTCGGTGTTTGAGCGGTGCCTCTCTCCCACCATACCATCTGCCACCAAAGCACAAAGAAGCGATTCGATGGCCCCTAAAATAGCAATTGTCAATGCTGCGGGGAACAAAAAAGTGATTGTGTCTAGGTCTAAAGGGAACAGGGGGACAACCTCCAGGGACAACCTAAGTTTTCCGAATCGAGAGAGAATAGTCTCTACAGGGAACTGAAAGTAATAGGTGACTAAGGAGACTGTGATGAGTGCTATAAACGCTGCCGGATAGGTTTTTTTGAAGTAGTGGATTGTTTGTATGAGCCCAAATGTGAGAACCACGGTCAAGATGGCATAAGGATTTACAGAGCCTATATTTTGCCAAAATGCGTACATCTTGTCTATAAAATGGGGAGGAACTTGCCCCATTTCAAGCCCCAATGAATCTTTTATTTGCCCGGTAAAAATGGTGACAGCGATTCCGGAGGTATACCCCACCACAACAGGCCGGGAAATAAAACGTAGCCAGGAACCTACCCCGCTTGCCCCCATTCCGATTAAGATAACCCCCGCAATAAACGTGGCTTGCATCAATCCAATAAAGCCGTACGCGCGCAGTATATCATAGACAATCACGATAAAAGCGCCTGTGGGGCCTGCAACTTGGACGGAACTTCCGCTGAACAAAGAAACAATAAAACCTCCAATTAAGGAGCTCATAAGGCCTGAAGCGGGGGTGACCCCGCTAGCAATTCCAAAAGCGATCGAGAGCGGTAGGGCTATGATAGCCACAAGTACGCCCGCTAAAAGATCTTTTACCAATTTGTTCCATGAATAACCTGCAAAAGAGGTGAAAATCATGGGATAAAAACGATCTTTCAGCATTAGCCACTCTTCTAGAGGGCGCTGCGCCCTCTTCTTTTTCTTTCGTTTTCGGTCAATTCCTGCTTTCGCAGACGGATTGTTTTAGGAGTAACCTCAATCAATTCGTCCACCTCAATAAAGTCAATTGCTTGCTCAAGATTGAGGATGCGGGCAGGAGTTAAAATAATATTTTCATCAGAACCCGAAGCGCGAATGTTTGTCAATTGTTTTCCTTTCACGGGATTCACTACTAGATCGTTATCTCGGTTGTGCTCCCCAATCACCATCCCTTCATAGATTTCTTGACCCGGCTGAATAAACATCACCCCGCGATCTTGAAGACCGAAAATAGAATAGGCTGTAGCTTGACCGGCAGAATTGGAGATGAGTACCCCATTGTGGCGCCCTTCGATCTCCCCCTTGTGAGGCTCATAAGCATGGAATAAAGAGGTAAGGATCCCTTTCCCTTTTGTTTGGGTAAGAAAGTCGCTACGATACCCCATGAGACCTCTCATCGGCATCAAAAATTCCATAGCGCTTATTCCGTGCTCATTTGTCGATAGATTTTGCATCTCCCCTTTTCTTTTGGATAGGGTCTCAATAACAGTACCGGAGAACTCTTCGGGCACCTCGATAAACACTTTTTCGAAGGGTTCGTAAATCTCGCCCTCCACTTTTTTTAGGACTACAACCGGTTTGGAAATAGAAAATTCATACCCTTCGCGGCGCATTGTTTCAATTAGAACAGAAAGGTGAAGCTCACCTCGTCCACAAACCTCAATCGCATCATCGCCCGAGTCGTTGATACGATAAGAGATATTGGCCCTTTTTTCTTTCAAAAGGCGTTCACGGATTTTGTTCATTGTTACGTGCTTGCCGTCTCTGCCCACAAGTGGGCTGGAATTTACCATGAATTTTACAGAGATTGTCGGCTCATCCAGCGGAATAGGGGGAAGTCTTTTGGAATTGTTCGGATCGCTCACAGTATCACCGATCATGGCGTTAGTAAGGCCGCTTATACAAATAATGTCCCCGGTCGAACCCTCTTGGAATTCGACTTTTTTGATTCCGCGGTAGCCTTCCACTTTTGTGACTTTGTAAAGCTCCGATTTCCCTTGGGCTCCTGACAAAAGAACCTGTTGACCAGGTTTTACCGATCCGCTCAGAACCCTGCCTGTCACCTGACGCCCCATATAATCGGAATAGGAGAGAGTGCTCACCTGCATTAAAAAAAGTGCATTCTCATCACCAGCAGGGGGCTCAACAGCTTTGACGATCATGTCAAAAAGGGGAGTCATGTCTTTTTTCTCGTCTCCCATTTCATTGATCGCATAGCCGCCGATTCCCGAAGCGTAGATGTGTTTGAAATCGAGTTGCTCATCGTTAGCGCCAAGTTCAACAAAAAGGTCAAAAGTGAGGTTGAGTGCTCTATCGACATTTGCGTTAGGTTTGTCGATTTTGTTGATGACTAATATGGGTTTAAGCCCCATTTTTAACGATTTACTTAAAACGAATCTGGTTTGCGGCATGGGACCCTCTTGTGCGTCGACAAGAAGAAGAACCGATTGCACCATCCCTAAAACCCTCTCAACTTCCCCGCTGAAATCGGCGTGACCCGGGGTATCGATGATGTTGATAACGGTATCGTTGTAGGGAAGGCTGGTGTGTTTGGCAAAAATAGTGATCCCGCGCTCTTTTTCAAGGTCGTTAGAATCCATCATTCGCTCGTCGGTGGCCTCATTCTCCCTAAAAAGGTTGGCTTGTTTGAGGAGTTGGTCGATGAGGGTTGTTTTCCCATGGTCGATGTGGGCAATAATCGCGATATTGCGAATGTTTTTGCGTTGGGTCATAGCTATTCAATAAAAAAATTGTTTCGGCTCATGAGTATAACACAAACGTCTAATAAAAGGTATAGTTTGCAACTTTTGCCTCAGGAGATTTGGGTAAAGTCTCTTTATAAATCCGGTCTATATGGTCAATCGCTTCGAGGGTAGGATTCTTGCGAACAGACATTTCAATATTTTTTTTATACAGATGCATATGGGTTAAAATTTCCCCAAATTTTTGTTGAAAATCCTCAAAATTTTCCCATTTGTCCCCAAATTTTTCTTCTAAAACCCAGTCTAAAACACTCTCTTCTTGCTTCATAAGATCAATACCGCCCCTTAAGAAAACGGGGAGGTGGCAATGGATAGCCTCCGTCACCATCCCAGGTCCCGGTTTTCCAATAAGGAGGTGACACGCATTCATGTATTCATGCAGGTTATCCACAAATCCTAAGATTCTGGTGTTGGGTTTTGCGCTCTCGCTAAGCTGGTGGTAGAGCTTGTTATTAGTTCCACAAATAAAAATTGCCTGAAGCTCTTCATTAAGATTAAAAAAATGCAAAAGGTCTTTCATCTCTTCACTCCCATATCCCCCAAAGGCTACTAGAGCGGTGGGTTTGGTGATACTAAGCCCCAAAGAATCAAAAATTTTATAACTCTTGGTTTTTTCGGCAGAAAATGCGGAGCGGATGCACATTCCGGATATGGGATAGAGATACCTGGGGTCTATGTTGTTTTTTAATTTGGCATGAGTCTTGATTATGTAGTGAGTACCGTTACCGGGTCTGGTCCACATTACCTCTTGAGCCTCATCAAAATCGCTCATTACAACAATAAAAGGGGCTTTGATATCTCCATATTCCATAGCGTTTTTCAAATGTTTGTTGATAAAAGAGGCTGTAGAGATCACAAGATCCGGTTGTTTATTTTTTAAATATTGGATTAATGGGTGCCTCTCTTTTTGTTGGAGCATTTGTCTTTCAGAGAGATATTCTAATATTTTGGTGATTGGATTGATGATCCAATCTCCATACAATCGATTTAAAAGACGACCTACGGGGGAGCCAAGGTTTTGGGTGTATATTTTTTCCAGACCCTTGAAGCGCTCCTTTTCAAAAAAATTTCCCAGACAATCACTGGTACAAATAAATTCGATTTGTGCCGATTCGTAACGTTCACTGAGTGCAGATTTCAGAGCAGAAGCTGTAGCGATATGACCACCTCCAGCCTCAGTATAAAAAATTAAAATTTTTTCAGGTTGTTGTCCAAATAAGGCAAAAGAAAACAAGAATACAAAGGTTATATAGAAAACTTTCATCTCTATATTTCAGCGCATGGAAGAAAAGTTATCAAGCGGATTTTTCAAGGATGGGTAATTGCCACTATTCAAAAGAGAGCGCGTTTGAAGCTGAGATTGCCGTGATCTTCTTGGTTGCAGTTTTGATTACGATAGACTACAATTGCAACTTATCAATGAGTCATAGGATTAAACGTATTCCCTTTGGGTATGACGGCCCCCTACCTACGGGCCGAACCTTACAACGTCTTCTGCCAAAAATTATGGCGGGGATTGAGGAGACTCAAGAACAGCAACCGAACGTTGTTTTGGAGGCATTTCAACAAATTCTCGGAAACGAACTGTCAAAAATCGCTACAGCAAAGAGCTTTGTTGACGGCGTGTTATTTGTAGTTGTGAAGAACTCCACTTTTTTGAGTGTATTGCACATGCAAGAAAAGGGGAGAATCCTCGCGCAGTTAAGAGAAAAATGCCCCAGACATCGGTTCAATAATATCGTATTTAGGGTGGGTTAGAACAAGATGACAGAAAAAAAAGCATACGACGAAAGTTCGATCACCGTTTTGGAGGGTCTTCAAGCGGTACGAGAAAGACCCGGTATGTATATCGGGGACACGAATGCAGGTGGTCTACACCAACTTATCTACGAGGTTGTAGATAACAGTATTGACGAGGCTTTAGCTGGCTATTGTACCAAAATTGTTGTCTGTTTAAACGAGGATGGCAGTGCTTCGATCGAAGATAATGGTAGAGGTATCCCTGTTGGTCGCCATGAAAAAGAGTCGGCTAAGCAGGGTAGGGATGTATCTGCAGTCGAGGTCGTGATGACGATCCTCCATGCCGGGGGAAAGTTTGATAAAGACACCTACAAAGTTTCTGGTGGTCTCCATGGTGTGGGTGTATCTTGCGTGAACGCAGTATCTAGCCGCCTTGAGGTAGAGGTGTATCAAAATGGAAAAGTGCATAAAATCTTTTTCGGACGTGGCAAGGTTCTAGAGTCGCTCAAAGTTGTCGGAAATACCTCCAAAAGGGGGACAAAAGTCACATTTTGGCCCGATGATACAATTTTTTCGGTAACAAACTTTGACTATGACACCATTTTCAGAAGACTACGAGAGCTCGCCTTCTTGAATAAAGGTATCGAGATCCAGTTTATCGACAAAAGAGACCCTGAAAAAGGGGAGACGAACTTTTCGTATACTGGGGGAATCGTCTCTTTCGTGCAATACCTCAACGAGGGAAAAACTCCGCTATTTGCCGAGCCTATCTACATTAAAGGTTCCAAGGAATTGGAAAGCGGCTGGATGGAATTCGAGATTGCGATGCAGTGGAATGAGACCTACACCGAGTCGGTATTTTCCTATGTCAATAACATCGCTACCCGCCTAGGGGGGACCCATCTCACCGGATTTTCTACTGCTCTTACTCGTGTATTAAACACCTACATCAAAAGCAACGGGATAGCAAAAAGCGAAAAAGCTGGAATCACCGGAGAGGATGTCCGCGAAGGGATGACCGCAGTGCTATCGACAAAAGTACCGAATCCACAATTTGAGGGTCAAACCAAGCAAAAGCTCTCCAACTCTGATGTGGGATCAGCCATTCAAACGGTAGTCGGGGAGGAGTTGACTACATTTTTAGGTGAGAACCCCTCTATCGCTAAAATTATTGTAGAAAAAGCTACGATTGCGGCGCAAGCTAGAGAGGCGGCAAAAAGGGCCAGGGAACTTACGCAAAGAAAGTCGGCACTCGACAGCGCAAGACTCCCCGGAAAGCTTACAGACTGCTCGGAAAGCGATCCTAAAAAGTGTGAGATCTACATCGTTGAGGGGGACTCTGCGGGTGGATCGGCAAAAGGGGGTCGAGACCGTCGTTTCCAAGCGATTTTGCCGATTCGTGGAAAAATTCTAAACGTTGAAAAAGCCCGCCTGGCAAAAATCTTGCAAAATACTGAGGTGGGATCGATGATTTCAGCTCTTGGCACAGGGGTTGGAGAGGGTTTCAAGATAGAAAAACTGCGCTATCACAAAATCATTATTATGACCGATGCTGACGTCGACGGCTCCCATATCCGCACCCTTCTTTTGACCTTCTTTTACCGTCATATGCCTATGTTGATTGAAAGTGGATATGTGTATATCGCTCAACCTCCTTTGTATCGTGTAGCGCGTAAAAAAGTGTTCCAGTATATCCGTTCCGAAAAAGAGATGGATGACTACCTCTTTCAGTTGGGTATGAGCGATGTGGATTTAAGAAGACCTTCGCACCATGAGCCTATTGCTAAACCTGAGATCAAAGAGCTTGTGCAATCTATCATGGATTTAGAGGCTTTTATCAATTCTGTTGAGCGCAAAGGATTACCCTTCAAAGAGTTTTTATCCAATCGCAATCCCGAGGGGCTTTATCCTAAATACCTGGTGACTGTGGGGGACTCCTCAAAAGTCGCCTACATACGTGAAGAGCTTGAAGAGATGAAAATTCAGGATCTTGAAATGCAGAAAACGCAGTTTGAGACGACCATGGCATCGATTCCTGAAGATGAAAGGGTAAAAATGACACAAAGCTTTTTTGCCAAACCTCTCCACTACGTGGAAATTTTCGATGACAAGCGTCTCGATGCGATTATGGAGCATCTCTCAAAACATGAGTTCTCTATTAAGCAGTACTCTATTGCTGAGGGTAAAGTGCTTGATGTAATCGATGAGTCGGGCAAAGAGACTCCGCTCTACACTCTCAAAGAGCTAGTCGATTTCTTGCGTGAAAATGGCCGCAAAGGGGTAGAGTTGCAACGTTACAAAGGTCTTGGCGAGATGAATGCGGATCAGCTTTGGGAGACCACTATGGATCCCAAGATTCGCACTCTTGTCAAGGTTACCATGGAGGATGCGATCAGCGCCGATCATATGTTCTCAATGCTGATGGGGGAAGAGGTAGCCCCTCGTCGTGCATTTATTCAAACCCATGCCCTCTCGGTGAAAAATTTGGATGTGTAGAGTATGTCATATACGGAAAACGAACAGATTGTAAATCGTAACGTTGAGGAGGAGCTCAAGGAGAGTTACCTCAGATACTCGATGTCGGTTATTATCTCCCGCGCTCTGCCTGATGTTCGGGATGGGCTTAAACCTTCGCAGCGTAGAATTCTCTATGCCATGCGGCAATTGAATCTTAGCCCGGGTGGCAAACACAGGAAATGTGCTAAAATCGCCGGTGATACGTCGGGAGATTACCACCCTCATGGTGAATCGGTGATCTATCCGACGCTTGTGCGTATGGCACAAGACTGGGTGATGCGCTACACGCTGGTGAATGGTCAGGGAAACTTCGGCTCCATTGACGGTGACCCCCCAGCTGCGATGCGTTATACAGAGGCGAGATTGACCCATGCATCGGTTGCATTGATGGAAGATCTGGATAAAGAAACTGTCGATTTTGTCCCAAACTATGATGAGACAAAGAAAGAACCGACCGTTTTTCCTTCAAAATTTCCTAACCTTATCTGTAACGGCTCCTCCGGAATCGCCGTGGGGATGGCTACAAACATCCCTCCGCATAACCTTTTGGAGCTCTCAAGAGCTGTTCAGCTGCTGATTGATGATCCCTCGATCACAATCGATCAGATCATGGAGGTGATGCCTGGACCCGATTTCCCGACAGGTGGAACCATTTGCGGTTATAGAGGAATAAAAGAGGCCTATTACACCGGCCGCGGAAAACTCACTTTGAGGGGCGTACTTCGTTCCGAAGAGATGGAGGGGGATCGCTCGAGAATTATCATCGACGAGCTCCCTTACAACGTAAACAAGGCTCTTTTGATTGAGAGAATTGCTGAGCTTATCAACGACAAAACGATGGCAGGGATCTCCGATATTCGGGATGAGTCGGACAAGGATGGGCTGAGAATTGTCCTTGATCTTAAAAGAGGGGAAATTCCCGATGTTACGATCAACCAACTCTACAAGTTTACCGACTTACAGGTAACCTTCGGTTGCAACATGCTTGCTTTGGATAACGGTTTTCCAAAAACCATGAACATCAAGCAGATGATGCAAGCTTGGGTGGATCACCGTATCGAGGTGGTGCGCCGTCGCACCCGCTACGAGCTGAATAAAGCTGAGGCGCGGGCTCACATTCTAGAGGGCTATCTCAAAGCGCTTGATCATTTGGACGAGATTGTCAAGATGATACGCCAATCGCCCGATCGCCATGTGGCTCGGGTGGAGTTGATCCAAACCTACCATTTTTCAGAGCGCCAAGCCGATGCGATTTTAGAGTTGAGACTCTATCAGCTTACAGGTCTTGAGCGGGAAAAGATCGAGAATGAGTACAAAGATCTCCTTTTAAAGATCGAGAATTTGCGTGCGATTTTAGCTGATGAAAGACTTGTGCGCAATATCATCAAAGAGGAACTGGCCGATATTGAGCGCAATCATAAAGGGATTAGAGCTACTAGGATTGTTGCCGCCGAAGGTGAGCTGCAAATGGAAGACCTTATCCCAAATGAGACTGTGGTAATCACAATCTCCTCTGACGATTACATCAAAAGAATGCCAGTCGATACATTCCGTGAACAAAAACGGGGTGGAAGCGGCGTGATTGGTGCCGATCTTAAGAAAGAGAGCGATGCTGTTAAAGATGTTTATATCGTAGACACCCACGATACGTTGTTGGTATTTACAAGTCTGGGGCGCTGCTACTGGCTTAAAGTCTGGCAAGTTCCTGAGGGGAACCGCCGATCAAAAGGGAAACCCCTTATCAATCTTTTAGAGGGGTTGACTAAAGATGAGCGGATTGCTGCGATTTTGAATATCAAGTCCTTTGAAGATCCTGGAGCGGTGATTTTTGCGACTAAGCAGGGTACAATCAAAAAGACTCTTCTTGACGCTTACAGCTCGCCGCGCAAAAAAGGGGTATACGCGATTGCGATCGACGATGGCGATGAGGTGATAGCTGCAAGACTTGTACGTCCTGGCGAACAGGTAATGTTGTTTACCCGAGATGGGATGGCGGTTCGCTTTGATGAAGACCGTTGTCGACCAATGGGTCGTGTGGCTCGTGGAGTTAGGGGAGTAACTCTCAAAGACAAAGAGGATTTCGTCGTTTCTTGTGAAGTGGTGAAATCGACCGATACCCTTCTTCTTGTATGCGAAAACGGATTTGGAAAACGTTCCGACGTTGAGGAATTCCGCCATACAAATAGAGGAGGCAAAGGGGTTAGAGCCATCATGATCAATAAGCGCAACGGCTATTTAGTTGCAGCTTTGAGAGTGGACGAAAAGGACGGGATCTTAATGATGTCTGAAGGGGGGCAAACCCTAAGAACGTTGATTAAAGATATCCGTGTAATGGGCCGTTCTACCCAAGGTGTTACGCTTGTGCATCTCGGTGTGGATGATAAACTAGTTGCAGTCCAAAGAATCAGCGAGGGTGAAGAGAGTGGCCAATAATTCGCTCTTTATCACCTTTGAGGGGATTGACGGTTGCGGAAAATCGACACAGCTTTTAAAAGCTAAACGATTTTTCACCCAAAAGGGCTACGAAGTCTTAGAGACTAAAGAGCCCGGTGGCACTATGATCGGACGCCATTTAAGAGCGCTTCTTTTGGAAGAGGGGGCTAAAATTCAGCGCTCTGAAGTTTTAATGTTTATGTTGGATCGCTCAGAGCATGTGAGGCAGGTGATCCAACCTGCATTAGAGCAGGGAAAGGTGGTGCTTTGTGACCGTTATATTGATTCGACCCTTGCCTATCAGCACGATTATTCCTTTGAGGTTTTAGACGCTTTAAATCAATTCGCAACCGGCGGTCTTAAACCCGATTTGACTTTCTATTTTGATCTGCCCTTGGAAACGGCGATTAATCGCAGAAGATCCCGCATTCAAGCGGATCAGATCGAGTCAAGGTCTCATGCGTATATGGAAAATGTGCTTGCTAGATACACAAAAATTTGTCTAAAAGAGCCACACCGGATAAAGGTGATTCCCTCTGATCGCTCGATTGAAGAGGTAACAAAATTAATGGAGGTGCATTTGCGAGGTTCGATTGCATCCAACCATTGAAAAACTTAAAAACCAAAAAGAGTTATTGACCCCTCTTCTGATCGTTTCCACCCAAAATGCAGAGCTTCTTGAGGAGACAAAGGCTCTTTGTCATGCGTTTTTAAAAAGAAAAGCGATCGACCATCCAGATTTACTGGTTTTTCATCCCGAACCGGGCTCAAAAACCTATGCGATGGATACGGTTCGCTCTCTTATACAGGAGACAAATTTGCCCCCGTATGAGGAAAAATTCCGTTATTTTGTTTTGGACAGGGTGGAAACAATGCTGCCTGTACACCAAAATGCTCTTTTAAAAGTGCTTGAAGAGCATCCGCCATTTAGTAAATTTATTTTACTTGCAACCAGTACAGCACCCCTCCTACCCACAGTCCTTTCAAGATTAAAAAAAGTATTTTTACATCAGGAAAACGGATCTCGCTCCCTTTTTCCCGATTTCTCTCTCCCTTTTTCTCACCTTCACCAGAGTCTGCAAAACACTTTGGAGAGCAGTTCTTTTGTTGATTTAAAGAATGGGGAAGAGGTTCTGCATCAATTGAGCGAGGATTCTCTTCTCTGGACCCTTGAAGGGCAAAGGGCTGAGGAGCTCAATATCAGAAAAAAAAATCTCTTGGAGGCGCTGTATGCCAAGCTTAAGACCCAAGGTGAAAACTAAAGCAAAATCCCCTTGTATTGGGGGATTCTAATCGGTATACTATCTTGAATGTCTCTCAATCAATCTAAATTACGAGAAATCGTCTTTCATTTTTTATTTGCGCGCCCCCAAACTACTGACGAGGTAGATCTACTAGTAAAATCTTTAATGCACTATCACAAAACTACAAAAAAAAATGTGATGGAGGCGTTTTCCCGGTACGAAAAAATTTTACCAAGCGTAGAAGCCATTGACCGCTCTATTCAAAAATCCTCAAAAGAATATGATGCAGAGAGGATTACCAGAGCAGAGAAGGTGGCGATAGAACTTTGCGCCTACGAGATGCTTTATGACGAGGAGATACCCGAAAAGGTGGCGATTTCCGAGGCGATTAGGTTAACTAAGAAGTATGGGAGCAAGGAGGGAGCCGGATATGTCAACGCCATCATGGATACCCTCTATAATAACCGAGAATCAGAATCTTAAGGACTATACGACGCTTAAGGTGGGGGGGGTAGCCCGCTATTTTGCTGAGGTGAAAAGTATAGAGGAGCTTTTTGAGGTTCTAAGTTTCAAAAAAAAAGTGAGCCTCCCCCTTTTTGTTTTGGGAAAAGGGTCGAATCTAATTCTTGGGGATGGGGAGCTTGAGGCTATTTTTATTGTCAATCGTATCCATTTCCTCTTTTTTGAGAGCGATTCTGTTGAGGTAGGAGCCGGTGTCCATGTCTCTTATTTGGCTCAAAAGGTCTCAAAGTTGGGGTTTGGCGGTTTGGAATTCTTTTCCGGCATCCCGGGGACTGTGGGGGGGTGTATCGTAATGAATGCCGGTGCCGCTAAAAAAGAGACCGCTTCGGCTTTGAAAGAGGTCACAACTCTCGATTATGAGGGGACTAAGCGGACTTACGGGGCTCAAGATCTGGAGTTTGGCTATAGAAAAAGTCCGTTTTTGGCGAAAGAAGAGATCATCGTATCGGCGAAATTTCGCTTAGAACAGGATAGAGACTCTGAAAAGAAAAGACAGGCATTACTAGCTAGCAGATTAAAAACTCAGCCCTATTCCCTACCGACAGCGGGTTGTATGTTTAAAAATCCTGTAGGTGACTCTGCGGGGAGGCTCATCGATTCCTGTGGATTGAAGGGTTTACAGATAGGAGGAGTGCGCGTCTCCTCAAAGCATGCAAACTTTTTTGAAAATGTGAGCGATGCGACAGCGAAAAATATCCTTGATCTGGTAGATCGGGTCCGTTATGAAGTGAAAATACAAACAGGAATAGAGTTAGAGTTAGAAGTACTTCCATGTTTTACGACTTGCACACCCATACAACAGCATCCGATGGGCAACTGACCCCTTTTGAGCTCATAGACGAGGCTGTGAAGAGAGGGGTTCCTGGTATTTGTATCACGGATCACGACACAATCGATGCCTACACAAAAGATGTAATCAAGTATGCAGAGAGAAAAGGGGTATTTCTTGGTACCGGAATTGAGATATCTACCGTATTCCAAGAGACCTCTATCCATATTCTTGGATACGATATTGATGTTAACTCCCCAGCAATCAATCGCTTTATAAATCATACTCAGGCAAGTCGGGTGGATCGTAATCGGAAAATGGTCGAACTGCTTAGGGACATGGGTTATAAAATCGATTGGGAGGATAAGGAAAACCTAGGCCGCCCCCACATCGCGTCAAAGCTGATAGAAAAGGGCTATTTTTCCAGTATGCGCGATGCTTTTGACCTATTGCTTGGGGAGGGGAAACCCGCTTTTGTGATGGGGGAGTTTCACTCAACTTTGGAGGGGATTCAGCTCATTCACGCGGCAAAAGGGAAAGCTTTTTTAGCCCATCCCCACGTGATCAAACCAAAAAAACTTATACGCAAATTATTGGAGCTCCCTTTTGATGGTATGGAGGTCAATTATGGAGTCTTTTCAAGAGATGACAATGTCTATTTCGAAGTTTTGGCAAAAAGCAAAAAGCTAATTATAAGTGGCGGAACAGATCACCATGGATTACAAACAATCCCTCAGCTGGGAGAACGTGGAGTTGGCCTTAAAGAGGTCAAGGATATTTTCCCCTCAAAATTCGCAAATGTCCCTGCCTAAGCCTAGCTTTCTCTCTGTCCACGTTATAGGTACGAATGGCAAAGGATCTGTCAGCACAAAAATTGCGTATGCCTTAGAAAAGGCGGGCTATAAGGTAGGTTTATTCACCTCCCCGCATCTAGATTGCATAACGGAACGTATTCAGATCAATCGAAAACCAATAGAAAAAAACCATTTGGAGGGGCTTTTTAAAAGTGCCCCAAGTATGGAGAGTTTTTTTTCTCCGTCGTTTTTTATCGCGTTTAACTACTTTCAATACCATTCTGTCGATTTTGTGGTATGGGAGGCGGGTATAGGGGCAAGGCTTGATCCGATACGGCTCGTGGACCCTTTTCTTACCGTGATCACCTCTTTAGGTTTTGATCATACCCAGATTCTTGGACCTACTCTGGAGAAAATTGCTAGAGAAAAGGGGGCGCTTTTCACTAAAGATTTGGTGATTTCCAGGCAAGCTTTAACCTCAACAATCGTGACCCTTGCACTTGAGAGAAAGGCGAATGTTGCTGTCGCAGAAACCGATGAAAAAGATTATCAAGCCTCTAACACCTATACCGCCCTCAAAGCGGTAGAGTTTTTTCGAAAAAAGGGGATCATTCCGTTCTGTATGGAATTTAAAGAGTTCTACTCCATAGTACCTAAAGGGAGGTTTGAGGAGGTTAAAGAGGGGATTATTCTTGACGTAGCTCACAACCCTCAGGGGCTTGAGGCTCTGATTTTGAAATGTCGTGAAAAATATGCAGAAGGGGGCACCCTGCTTTTGGGCGGGTACCGAGATAAAGACCTGGTTTTGATGGTAAAAAAGCACCATAGCTATTTTGAAAAGATCCTTGTTTGGGATGGAGGAAAAAAGAATCTAAGGATGTATCCTAAAGAGGAGCTGAAAGAACAATTAGAAAAGCTTACAAGTAGAAGCATAGGTCTAGTCCAAGATTTGGATCTAGAACACTATTTAGGGGAGGAAAAAAGAGGTTTATTATTGATTACCGGTGGGTTTGCGATCGTAAGAGAGGCTAGAGAGCGACTTAAAGGTCTTCTAAATCCGTAAAATCTTGCTCCATCATGTCGATCTCCTCTTGAGTGAGATAGGGGCTTCGTGCCCCCTTAGTGATCGCCAGTTCAGCCAGTTCGGCCAGAGCTTGGATTATCGGAATTTTTTGGCTTTGCACCGTTTGAATATCCATAGCTTTTACCAGTTGAACCAGATCCCCCCCTGCCCGTTCAATCTCTTGATATAAAGCCCACTTCACTTCGCTGCTTAAAAGTTCCAGTCTTTGGATAAATTCCAAAAGGTGCTCTTTTAAGATGAGTTGGAGCATCTCAAAAAGAATCTCAGCTACATCCGCTCTCTCAAGTTCATCAAAATCGGGAAACGGATCGGGCTCCATCCTATTTGTTGCTCGGGCAATCTCTTGACGCTCCTCGGAGGAGAGGCTCTCGTTTTTGCGTAACTGGATCACCAGTGCATCTGTAGGGAGCCCCATTTTGGCAACTTTTTGCATTTTTTGGATGGTTTTTTTTACGACATCCTCTTTTGGGGAAACAGAATTTAAATCATCCATAAAATACCCAACGGGTAACTTTACCATCATACTTGCTGATCCTAAGCGACTCTTTGAGTTATCTGCAATCTAATTTCTTGATAAAAATTGGGGGAGCGAGTATTATGATGACCCATCTTTTGGGGTGCTAGCTCAGTTGGTTAGAGCGTTACGTTGACATCGTAAAGGTCAGTGGTTCGAGTCCACTGCATCCCATGTTCTCCTTATCATGTTGCATCAAGAATTTCTTTTATAGAATCAAGTATCCAATCCGCTCTAGAGTCTACACTCCCTTTTGGAACTTCAAGAAGTTCGTAGCCGAATTTATAGTAGATGTTTTTTACATGATTAGAGGCGAGGATAGACTCCTCAAAGGTCTCTTCCCTTTCGGGGTCTGTAGAAAAAATCTCTTCCCATGGGGGGAAAAAAAAGACTTTATTATTGTAGACAAGCTTTGTAGCGAGATCCTCTGTTTTTTGAGAGTGGGGAGTTTTGCGATAGATGTCGAACGCTATAATATCTATTATCGCCCGATCAAAAAAAGCAATTTTTTGGGGTTCAAGCTGCGCTTTTTTGTAAAATTCTATATCTTTTTCCAGAATTCTATCCCGAAAGGCCAATAGATTTTTTTTGGGGTGGGCATCATGTAGTCCCCTATTGGCTCCTCGCATCAAGGAACGGGCAGATTCGGGGAAGGTTTGATACCCCCTTTTTTTTAGAGCCTCCAAGGTCGTTGATTTACCTACGCCTGGGCCACCTGTAAATATAAAAAAGGGGGGGTAAGAGGTTTGCATATTTTTTATTTATCCCCTTAGGGCTTTTTTTTTATATGATAGAAAATCTTAACTAAAAAAAAGGGGGTATTTTAGGCCCGATAGTACTTAAGGACAGCTAAAAAGTTTGGAGGCTAAAAGGATCTGTAAAGCCCCTTTTTCAGTGAGGCTCCAGTCGTTTTCTTCATCCCAAAATTCGATGAGCTCTTTACCTGCGGACAGCCCGTTCAGGGCATGAAAAAGGGCGTTTTTCTCCTTTGCATCAAGACCTTTATACCCTTGCACAAGGGTATGGAGCAGATCTTCGGTGGAAAATTGCGAAAAAAACCTCTTCAAAAGCTCTTGGGGGGTGTACTGCAAGATCTTTTTGATCAATACCCCGGTAAAGGGATCGAATTGTACTGTATGTGATAAACCAAGGAAACGGGCGATGCGGTTTTTCACATAAAGGACATGATGAGGGAGCTCGGAGACTTTGTGAAATACTTTAGGTCTCAATAGCTCTTTGATCCAATTATGATTTTCCAACCCTTTTTCAAAATACGGAGATAAGCACGCTTCCAGAAAATTATCTAAAGGCGCTTCTAGAAATTCCCCTTTATGCCTTTTTTGGAACTGTTGGGGCAAATATCGGTAGGCTTGCGAAATACCAAATTTTTTCCCTTCAGAACAGTTATTTATACAAGCCGAAATCTCCATCAAAGCCCGATCAAACATAGATAGCGCCCCTGGTGAGCTTGATTCCCGTTCCAGTGTTTCTAGCCAAAGGATGATTTGAAACAGTTTGACAACATAGGAGGGGACTTGGTGCTGATTTTTTTTCGAGGTCGAGAGAGTTTGCTCAAAAAAAGGATCTGTAAGATTCGCCTTAAGCTGGGAAAAGTTAAGTCCTGTCAGCGTATGGATTTCGTCAAGAAGGGACTGTTTGTCTTTTGAAGAAAGCTCATCTAACCTTGTCGCCAAAATTCCCACTTTATCGGTAAAATAGCTTGGAGCAATCGTATTGGGTAATTGGGCAGAGCTAACGAGTGTTTGTCGCATTTTTTCAAGCCCCTCGCTCGGGAGGAAAAAAATCTTGTCTTTTGACCCGGCAATAGGGATCGGGGGGATGAAAGGGGGTGCTTTTGCAAGCTGTTGGTGCTCGCTGTAAATTCTATAGGGGTTAAGAACGTTTTGTTGGGTAATCTCATTAAGCTGGGTGATTTGTAGCGCTTTCGAGAATAATGGGCTCTCCTCATCAATCCCCAGGCTCACGTGTTGGTCCAAAATGAAATAGGCAACTTCAAGCACATCCTCGAGATTCTGCTCATGCTCACTAAGGTAATCCTGAAAAAAAGAGAGATGCAGCTGGCCGAATAAGGGGTGCTCATCGATTTTTAAAAGGTAGTCCACCCCTTCCATAAAACGGGGGCGTATGTTGTTTAGATAAGAGCTTATTTCCAATAGGGTTTGGGGTTGGCTATGCGGTTGTAGCCATAGGCAAAAAGCTTGCAAATCTAAAGTTTTGTATTGCAAAAGCATCTTGATAAAATACACAGGATCCAAAGCCCCCTCTATATGAAAAAATGGGGTAAGGATGGAGCATATAGCCTCCAGTTTATCTGCGGGAGCTTTGAGCAGTAGAAGATAAAATTTCCCTTTTTCTGTTGTTTGGATGTGCTCTTTGAAAAAGGATAGGTGGTCAAACTTTTTGAGTGTATTGAGGCAACTGTCGTTTAAAATTGCTTGAAGCAGATCCGATTGGTTCGAAGAGTCCACCTCGTTTAAAAGACTGCAAGTAGTAGCGCAAAAACGTTGTCTATGCTCTTGAGGTAATAAATGCACCCCTTGAATAAGAGTAATACGATCCTTTAGATCCATATCGCTATGCATCAGATGTTTTGCTAAAGTAAGGACCTCTTCATTTACGTCTGTTTTAAACTCCTGCAGTTTATCAATCAGTTCCATTTGTAAAATGGAGCTGTCTTTTCCCGAAGTGAATGGGAAAGCCTGCTTAAGGAAAATGCGCCGCTTGTCGGGGGGGAGACGTTCAACGCCGTTGATCAAGTGGCACTTGTCTTGAAAGCTTTTCAGCTGTTCTAGAAAGGGTTTGATATCGAGAATAAAAGGGATCTGATCTGAAACAGATATTTTCGAAAGCATGGAAAGGATTTTCGACCTTTGAGCCACATCTTTCACATCTTTTAGAAAAGGGGCTGTGATTTGTGAAATCGTCGATAGCTGGTCTTTTGGAAAAAGTTGTGCGATTTTTAAAATTTTCCAATGGTGTTTTTTTTGTATCCCATTAGTCAAACGGGAAAAACTCTCTTGAAAATCGTTGTGCAAGGGGGAACAAAGAGGATCATACTCCTCATGAAGATAGGTTGTATCCAAACCGACATCGTTATCAACAACTTGGGTTTGCTCTGCGTTAACCCTGCTAGGGGGCTCTTGGTCGACAGGGGGCTGGATTGCCTCTAGAAATCGGGTGGGGGTGTTACTCTTAATGATCATATATCCAGTTTAAGATTATTCTGGGTATAATGCAAAAAGTTCTTTTCAAGATCTTTAAAGATTTGAAGGTTGTCTAGGTTCCTCCATCGATTCAAATAACCCCAGAAATTTTAAAAATAAACCTGCCTTAAGTTATCGGGGAGGATAGAAAATCCAATCCACAAATAGTGAAGTTTCGTGCACTCATGGATCCGTTTTGTTTTTTGGCTCGTCGATAGGAGCAAAAATCGTTGTTTTCAGCGGTGCATAAAGGGGATATTTCGATATTACTCTCTAAAAGACCTTGCGAAAGAAACTGCTCTTTTGCAATTGCTTTCAAGTCAAAATGGTGGGGAAAGACCTTTTTTTGGTGATAGACTTTCGGGATCTCGTTTCTATAGTTCTCAAAGGCGGCGTGTTTGAGGCCTAGGCTTGGTCCGAGAAAAGCTAAGAGGTCGGTGCTTTTAGAACCGAGCGAACACATTTTTTCTATTGTTTTTATGTAGATATTTCCAAAAAGGCCCCTCCAGCCTGCATGTACCGCGGCAAACCTTTTTTGTCGACGGTCATAAATGAGAGTTGCCTGACAGTCGGCATGGGTGAGTGCGATCGCTACTTGAGGAATGTCTACAATAATACTATCTGCGGGGAAAGTTTGGGTAGGATCGAAGTCAAAATTTTTAAGGTGGTAGACAGTTGTGGAATGGGAAAGCTGGAGTTTGATCAATCGAGAAAATCCCATCTGCTTTGCCCCCTCCTCGATACTTTTTTTCAGATTTTCAGACGCAAAAAGTTCTCGGTTTTTTTCTAAATTACCTGGATAAAAAACTTGCCCTTTAAACTCAGGATAAGAGGAAAAAAGGGTAGGGGTATATCGGGGTGTTTCTTCGTTTAAGCCCATTCTTTCATCATAAAGGGAAAACACTGATTTAAAAAAAGTTTTTTTGTACCATGATCCAAAATCATTTTTCAGGACAAAACATGAAAAATTTAGCTCAATTGTTTCTATTAATAGGGATCTTATTTTCACTAGAATCGACTGAAAGAAAAAAAATTGTTCTGAATATGATTGTAAAGAATGAAGAAAAAGTGATGGAAAGATCTCTCGGATCGGTCAAAGAGTTTATCGACTACTGGGTGATTGTCGATACGGGCTCTACCGATAAAACAATCGAAGTGATCCAAAAATTTTTCAAAGATAAACCCGGGGAGTTGCACCAAAGACCCTGGGTCGATTTTGCCCATAACCGGCAAGAGGCGTTAGAGCTTGCCAAATCCAAAGGGGACTATATCCTCTTCATGGATGCCGATGATACCCTCACATTTGAGGAGGGGTTTGAACTGCCTGAGCTCAAACTCGATTTTTACGGAATTTTCAATAAAACGGCCCAGCAGCAATGGCTTATACCCCGCTTGGTGAATGCCAAATTACCCTGGAAATGGTTGGGCGTACTGCATGAATATATGTGTTGCGACTTCCCAACAAGCGGGGATGTATTAAAGAAAATTTCTTACAATTATCTTGGGGGGGGAGCCAGATCTCAAGATCCTCTCAGGATTGAAAAAGATATTCAGGTGCTCAAGTCGGGTCTTGTCAAAGAGCCACAAAATCGCAGATACCTCTACTATCTTGCCACAACCTGTGAAACGGGGAGAAGATGGGAGGAGGCGCTCAGTTGGTTCAAACAAAGAGCTCTTTATCCCCATGAGGGGGATCCCGATGAGGTGTTTTTGTCCCTGTATGGGATCGCAAGGTTGTACCAGCAGTTGCATATGGATGAGAATCTGATCTTATCCAGCTTCATGGAAGCTTATGCGTTTTTACCCACCCGAATCGAGCCGTTGTTCTACATTTTGCATATTTTATTGAATCAAAATCGGCTGGATGAGGGATACGATTTGGCCACAAAGGCGCTACTGCTGCCAAAGAGGGGGAATTTCCAGCTTACAGACCACTGGATAGAGGACTATGGAATTTTGGCAATTTACGCAGAAATCTGCTGTAAAAAAGGGTTGTTAAAGGAGTCTTTATGGGCGATGCAAGACCTTTTGGCTATAGAAAATCTGCCCGAGAGTTTACGTTCACAGGTGCAAGCGATGCGTAAACAAATTTTGGAAGTGAAAACGAAAGACATACAGGAACCGATCCTCGAAAAATTAAAAAAAATAATAGACTAGCGGTTTGGGGAAAAAATCCGAAAAGGTATTCTCTTTGTAAGCGAGGTATAGCTCTATCCTCATAATCCTTGGGTATGCTATCCTCTATCTCTTTTATGTACACCAAACAAGACCATTTTCTAGGGCAGCTACTCGCCGCATCGATTGAGCTGATGGTGGGGGCTAAGGCGCTCATTCCCCATGCAGGGGGGTGCCCCTACGGATTTTATGCAGATGTCTACGCCCCATTTCTTCTCGGGGAGGGATATTTCGAGCCACTCAAAGAGCACATGATCCGTTTTTGCCAAAGCGACAGGATTTCCACCTTTACTATGGAAAAAAAGAATGCCGAGGCGTTTTTAGAGCATAAGGGGAAAAAAAGGCTCAAAAAAAAACTTGAAGAGATTTTAGAGAACCAGGTTTGTCTTGTTCAGATCGAAGACAGCATGTTTATTTCAAAAGATAAAGAGCCCTCATGGGAAAATCTAGGGGACTTTTCCATCGATAAAATGGAGCTTTTGGATCGGGGAGGGGTGCGATTTTTTGGAAAAAGAAAAGGGGTTGCGTCTCAACAGAATTTTCACCTTGCGGGGTTAGGTGCTTTTGGAGATTGGTACCAGCAGGAGTTTTTGTGGAACCGCAAAGGGATAATCCTCAAAAAAAGGTGGAGAGAACTATTCGAAAAATTCCTTGAAAAAGAGGGTTTTGAGTGGATTGATGTGGGCACTTTATCAAAAGATACGTTTAAAAAGGTAAAGCACCTAGGTTTTTTAAAACCCGTTCATTGGGTTGAAGAGAATACACTAACGGAACAAGACCCTTTTTTTGGATGGAAAGGGCTCAACCAGCGCACCCAAGACCGCTTTTTTTATCTTGTTGAAAATCAGAATGTTCGAGAGGCGATGACTTCATGCTTGCGTTTGATTGAAAAATGGACTAAAATTCTCGGAATCCGTGGAAATTTCACCGATAGCGATAGAGGGAGAGTTTCCTGGATGGTTCAAGATCCGTTTGGTGCTACCTTTGAGGGGCCCTATGTGGAGCGCCACCCTAGTGGATGTTTGACCGGATCAATTATGGGCCCGTTAGAATTACTGATTGCAATCCATGCAGAGGAGAAGTTCACCTGGAATCTAGAGAATCAAGAATAAACGAGCAAATCCGCGTTTCACAAGTCCGCTTGATTGATGAACACGGCGAGCAGCTCGGAATTGTACCGACCTACGATGCTAGACGTCAGGCGCAGGAGAAAGGGCTCGATCTAGTTGAGATCGCCCCCCAAGCGCAGCCCCCTGTATGCAAGATCATGAACTACGGTAAATTCCGCTATTCAAAAGAGAAGCAAGAAAAAAAGAATCGGAAAGCGCAGATAAAAGTCAAAGAGCTGAAATTGCGCCCCGGTATTGCTGACAATGACATCATGATCAAAGTCTCTCATGCAAAAGAATTTTTGTCAGAGGGGAATAAAGTCAAAGTTACCTGTATGTTCCGTGGCCGTGAAATGGCGCATACAGAAATCGGTGAAGCCGCTATGCAGCGCTTTGTCGATGAATTAAAAGATTTCGCAACGGTAGAAATACCGCCGAAAATGACGGGTAGGAGCTTATGCCTAGTGCTTGCGCCCGCAAAACAAACAAAAGGAGACGACCGTGCCAAAAATGAAAACTAGGAAGGCATATGCCAAGCGTTTCAAATTGACCGCTACCGGTAAATTGAAGCGCACCAGACCAGGTAGAAGACACATTCTTACTAAGAAGTCCTCTAAACGCAAGAGATCTTTAGCGACACCTGCATTGGTGGATAAGGGTCAATTGAAGACATACAAAAAATTGATGTGCGTGTAGGAGGGTACTAATGAGAGCAACGAATGCTGTCTACAGCCGTAGACGTAAAAAACGCTTGTTAAAAGCTTGTAAGGGTTACTTCGGTGATCGTAAGAACCACTACAGAAACGCGAAAAATGCACGCATGAAAGCGATGTATTACGC
>Ga0169931_10000798_pt1 | contig 52356 bp, 51 predicted proteins | sample Kivu_15m_20L_FD_129675 | JGI IMG/M metagenome (GOLD analysis project Ga0169931, IMG submission 129675) | Freshwater microbial communities from Lake Kivu, Western Province, Rwanda to study Microbial Dark Matter (Phase II) - Kivu_15m_20L... | ecosystem: Environmental > Aquatic > Freshwater > Lake...
GGCCTCCCGCAAGATGCGGATCTTTTCCTCGGTCGTGTGTCTTTTGCCTTTCATGATTTGGGTTCCTTTCTACAGGCCCCAGACTGTCACTGCCAGCGGATCAATTATCGGCGGTCACCTCAGCAAGCCGAATCATCCGGGCAATGACATTGCTGGTCTTCCAAAGCCAACGGCCGATCCGATCAGCCTCGACTGATGATTGGACGGCCAGCTCAAGGATGTAATTGCCCGAAAAGGCATCATACAAGTTTCCACTGTCTTGAATGGCGCAATCGAGGCGTCCGTTGTGATGTATTACTACACCGCAATCACAAATTTTCGAATCGTGATTGACGTGTGAAAATCCATAGATCCTGAGCATCAAGCATAATGGCGTGCAACATGCCCAACTCCTGACTTTGAGTTTTATTCCATAGGTGAACTCTGACGAAGTTGATTATCCGCTATAAGCCACACCCCATGCCTCAGTATCAGCATTATGTGCAGCAAGCCTACTTGCGAAGATGGATGAGATCGGGCCGCCTCTACCTCTTTAGCAAGTCCTCGCGCACGCTTGTAAAGCCTGCGTCCGCCAAGAGTATTTTTGGCGAATACGACTGGCAAAGCCCGAAAATGGAGTCAGCCTTCGCGGCAATTGAGCGGGTCATCGGACATTCAGATGCGGCGTCGGAAATCAAGGACTTCAAGCAACAGAAAATCTTCACCGACTGGCTTGCATTGCACTTGGTGCGCAACGGATCGAACCTAGCGACGATCAAAGGCAGGGACTACACTGTAGATGTAGATATGACGAGCAATATGCTTCTGCAGCGCCATGCTTTCTGGCAGGATATTTCCGGCGATGTCCTCATCACGAGTGACAATCCGGTTGTGCTTATCCGGGCCACCGATGGCGACTTCTTCATCGCTCCACTATCACCGCGGCGATGTGTTTATGTTATGTTCAACGACATACTACCCATGGAAGGTGGCACACCCTGCTTTAAGTCTCAAACGCTGAACCAGCTCATTATGCGCACGGCGCACCGGCACTGTGTGAGTTTCGATCGCTCTCTTCATCTGCCTTGAATCGGTGGGCTGCTATAATTTACGCGTGGTCAGCAATCAGATGGGGTCGGCCGTAAATTGTTAATTACCGACGCTAGGCCCGCAGGAACTCGAACGCTTCACGGAAGACCTGCCGGCCGCCGGTCTCCACGTTGCGGCCGCGGCCGACGATCACGCGGTCGAAGTCCCATTCGAGGATGCGGTCCAGCGAGGCCCGCACCGCGGGCTTCTCCCGCATCAGCGCTTTCTCCAGCCGCGTCGGACCAAAACGGTTCCACGCGCATACGCCCGCATCAGGAGCGCAAACCAGCCCGGACCGTCGGGACCGAAGTTGAAGGCGAGATCGGCCAAAATCAGGCTGCGCGACTCCGGGTGAAAGAACACCACCTCGTTCATCCGCGGCATGCCGCGCACGAGGTGCTGCTCCAGCCGGCCGGCCCAGTCGGGATGCGGGACATCGGACAGCTCCGCGCCGAAGCGCACATCCGGCCGCTGCGCCGCCAGGCCGGGCGCGGCATGGAAGAGCGCCGCGGGATGCTCCGCCTGAAACTCGCGCAGACACTCGTCGTGCCAGAGGTTCGGCCCGACCACGTGGCGCACAGCGCCAAGCGCCGCAAGCTCCCCGCGCAGGGCCGGCGTCATCGGCACAGGCGAATGCACCCAGAGCCCGCCGCCGGCGAGGCGCACGACCACGATCTGCCGGCCCAGCGGCAGGCCCATCGCGCGATAGGGCACGCGGCAGACCCAAAGATCGGGATGGAGCGGTTGGAGCCGGGTCATGAGGGGAAACATCTCACCAAGAATCACCCGAAACACACGCCGATCCGGCCGTCAGCCGGATCGAACCAAACGGGTGAGGCCAGGGGACAAGCAAATGGCGATCTTCCAACCCGGCAGGTCGGTCAGGTTGATACGGATATACATGGCGCGACGCCGTGGATTCAGGCCTTGGCGGCATCGCCGGCCGGCGCCTGGTCCTCCACCCCGTAGAACTTCACACCGCGCACGATCTTTTCGCGGCCTTGGGCCACGCGCCACTGGTTCGTGTCGCGCAGGGAATACACGCAGCCGCAGTATTCCTGCTGGTAGAACTGCTCGCGTTTCGAGATTTCGACCATGCGGTTGGCGCCGCCCAGCTTGCGCCAGTTGTAGGTCCAGTAAGTGATGCCCGGATACTTTGCGGCGGCGCGCTCACCGCAGCCGTTGATCTGGTTCATGTCCTTCCAGCGGGAGAGCCCGAGGCAACTGGTGATCACCGGGAAGCCGTGCTCGTGCGCGTAAAGGGCCGTGCGCTCGAAGCGCATGTCGAAACACATCGTGCAGCGGGCGCCGCGCTCGGGCGCCCATTCGAGGCCCTTGGCCCGCGCGAACCAGTTGTCGGTATCGTAGTCGGCGTCCACGAAGGGAATCCCGTTCTTCTCGGCGAAGCGGATGTTTTCCTCCTTGCGCAGTTCGTATTCCTCGCGCGGGTGGATGTTGGGGTTGTAGAAATAGATCGTGTAGTCGATGCCAGAGGCGCTCATCGCCTCCATCACCTCGCCCGAGCACGGCGCGCAACAGGAATGCAGCAGCACCTTCCGGTGACCGCCGGGAGCCTCAAGTTGCGGGCGCTGAAAATTGTCCGACATGGGCCGCATCCAAGGGATCTTCCCCGCCGGGCACAAGCGCCGATGCCGTCCGCCGCCGCGCTCAACCACCGGCGGATACCCCGGCCGGCAACGAAGCCGGGTCGGCTCGCCGCGACACCAGCCACAGGCCCGCGAAGGTGAACGCCGCGTTGATCAGCAGCAGCTCGAAGCCGGGCACATAGCCGCCGAGGAGTGCGGCGGAGTGGGCCTTGAACACCCAGGTGAGCACGGGCGACAGCAGGCAGACCACCGGCACCAAGCGATCCCGGACCAACCGGCGTGTGCCCAGCCCGAAGGCATACAGCCCCAGCAACGGGCCGTAAGTGTAGCCGGCCACCTCGAAGACTTTTTGGATGATGCTGGCGTTATCCAGCGCGCCGAAGGCGATGATGAGCAGGGCCAGCGCCACCGTCACACCGAGGTGCACGAGCTGCCGGGTGCGCCGGGCCGCCGCCCCGGCGTCTGGCCCCATGCGCAGGAAATCCACGCAGAACGAGGTGGTGAGCGCCGTGAGCGCGCTGTCCGCGCTGGAATAGGCCGCGGCGACGAGACCGACCACGAAGAGCACGGCGGCGACGGTGCCGAGGTGTCCGCCGAGGGCCAGCGTGGGATAGAGCCGGTCGCCCGTCACCACGAGATCGAGCCCGATCTGCGCGGCAAAGTGATACAGCACCGCGCCGAGCGAAAGAAACAGCAGGTTGGCGCCGATGAGCACGACGCTGAACCAGCGCATATTTCGCTGCGCCGCGCCGAGGTTGCGGCAGGTGAGATTTTTCTGCATCATGTCTTGGTCGAGCCCCGCCATGGCGATCGTGATGAACATCCCCGCAAGGACCTGTTTCGGCAGAAACCGCGGGTCGCGCCAGTCGTCGAGGAAGAGCCATTGCGAATACCCGCTCGTGCGGATGTGGTCCACGAGTCCGCCCACGGACCAGCCCAGTTGGGCCTTCACCGTCCACAGCGTCGCCACCACGGCGAGCAGCAGGGCGGCGGTTTGCAGGGTGTCGGTCCAGATGATGGTGCGGATGCCGCCGCGGAAGGTATAGACCCAGATGAGCAGGACCGTGCCGAGCACCGAGACCCAGAACGGCAGGCCCAGCGCGGCAAAGATGGCCAAGTGCAGCACGAGCGCCACGAGGTAGAGCCGGAAGGCCGAACCGATGAGCCGGCTGAGCAGGAAGAAACCCGCGCCCGTCCGGTGGCTCCGGCCGCCGAAGCGCGTTTCGAGGTAGCCGTAGATCGAGGTGAGGTTGAGCCGGTAGTAGAGCGGCAGCAAGACGTGCGCAATGACAAGGTAGCCAAGGAAATTGCCCGCCACGAACTGCAGGTAGCTGAACTGGTTCGCGGCCACCCAGCCCGGCACGGAGATAAAGGTGACGCCGGACAACGAGGCCCCGACCATGCCGAAAGCCACCACCGGCCAAGGGCTGGAGCGCCGCGCGGTGAAAAAGGCGGCGTTGCTGTCGTCGCGCCCCGTGCGCAGCGAAATCCCGATCAGCAGCAGAAAATAGCCGAAGATGATGCCGGCAGCGAACAACGGACTCATGGGGAGGTGATTTACGAAGGAGACAGACAGAAACATTCATTGATGACAACGAACGACACCGGCACGCAAAGGATACCCCGGCAGGGCGATGAATTCCTGTTAAACCGCGGGTTGCCCCCGTCAGGCCGGCCGTTCTGCTTCCATACATGGCACCACCCATTCACCCGCGCATTCAGACCGTGACAGGCTTCGAGGCGCTGCTGGCCACGCCGTTTGCCGGCGGGGTGAACGCCCTGTGCTGGCCGCGCACGCCGGCGGGCGATTTCGGCGAAATTATCGCCGCACTCGGGCCCGGCGAGGGCATCCGGTCGCTCGACGAGGCGCAATTGCTGGCGCTCACACTCGGTGCCTCCGGGCGGACAGCGCGGGATTTTCTGCTCGCCGACCTGCAACGGCTGCGCGCGGAGGGTCTCGAGCCGGAGCTGAACTGCATCCACGCCTACCCGCGCGACGACGCGGACGCCGTCGTGCCGACCGATGTGCTTTCGTTTCACACCGATCACGCGCCGATCGAGGCTGCCACGTGGCTCTGCACTTACCACGGCCCGGCGTCGGAGGGCCTGCCGAACGAAGCCGCCCGCCGCCGGACGGAGGACCCGGCGATTCGCGCACGGTTGCTCGCGGAATACGGCGGAGCCAACGACGAAGGTTTCGCGGAATTCCTGCGCGCACACTGTTACGATCTCCACTACACCCCGCTGCCCGGCGCCCGACCGTGGTCGTTTGGGCAGGGCCATCTCTGGCGCATCGCCTGCGACTGGCCCGGCAGCCCGGTGCCGCCCTGTATCCATCGCGCCCCGACACAGCGCGCCGACGAACCCCGCCTGCTGCTGATCAGTTAGAGCCGTTTAAATCAAACTGCGGCGGCGCACTGCCTCTGCGGCCGGCGCGGACGCTCACTTCCCGCGCGGATGGTATTTCGTGTGCTGGCTGAGAAGGCGCTTCGTCTCGACCGCAGTGTAGATCTGCGTGGTGCCGATGTTGGCGTGGCCCAGCATTTCCTGGATGGCGCGGAGGTCCGCGCCGCCGTTGAGCAGGTGGGTGGCAAAGGAGTGGCGCAGGAGGTGGGGTTTCACGTTCTTGGTGATGCCGGCGCGCCGTGCGGCCTGCTTCACGATATACCAGAGCGTGACGCGCGACAGCGCCGAACCGCGCTCGCTCAGAAAGAGCTGGCTGCCGGTGCGCGGCTTCACGAAATGCGGCCGGCCCGATGCCAGCCAGGTGGCGATGGCATCGGCAGCCTTGGTGCCAACCGGCACGACCCGCTCCTTGGAGCCCTTGCCGAAAACACGCAGGTAACCCTGCTCGAGGTCAACCTGCTGGAGAGTGAGACCGGCGAGCTCCGACACGCGCAGGCCGCTGGAATAAAACAGCTCGAGGAGGGCGCGGTCGCGCAACGCGTAGGCATCGCCGCCCGCGGGCGCCTGCAACAGCCGCTCAACCTCCTGCGGCGTGAGCGTGCCCGGGATGCGCCGCGTGAGCTTGGGCCCGGCGAGCAGATCGGTGAAGACATCGTCGCGGATTTTTTCGCGCACAAGGTGCCGGGCGAAGCCGCGCAACGCCGTGAGTTTGCGCGCAAGGCTGGCGACGGTGTATTCGTCGCCGTCGAGCGAGTGCAGCCACGCGCCGGCCTGCGCACCGGTCACCGCGGCCCAGTTGCGTGCGCCGCGGCGCGCGAGAAAGGCGGCGCACTGGCGGAGATCGCTCTGGTAGCCCTGACAGGTCAGGCGCGAAAGCCCGCGCTCAAGCTCGAGAAACGAGATGAATGCGTCGATGTCGCCGGCCAAGGCGTCGGGCGCATCCGGCACGGCCGGAACGGGCTGGCGGCCCTTCATGGCCGGCGGGCGCTCAGTAGCGCCGGCGGAAAGCCATCGGCGGCGGAGCCGAGCTTTCCTTCATGCGGAAGGTAATGCGCGCCTTCTCCAGATCGTAGGGGCTCATCTCCATCTTAACGGTGTCGCCCGCGGCGATCTTGATGAAGTTTTTGCGGAGCTTGCCGGAGATATGGGCCAAAACCACGTGTCCGTTGGACAACTGCACCTTGAACATCGTCCCGGGGAGGACGGCCGCCACTTTGCCCTCTACTTCAATCGAATTGCCATCAGCCATGGAAGGAAAGGGACACGCCGGAAGTGGTTTGGTTCATGCAGTAATTGGTGTGTAAAAGCCACTTGTAAGCCGGAAACCACCCCGGTAAGTCAAGGCTTTAGCTTGCGCCATGACCCAGCCCGTCCCACCGCCCTGCCCCTTTGAAAAGCGCTTCCCGTCGCAACTGGTGCGCGACGACGTGTTTTTCATGAGCCTGGCCTACAATCAGGCGATCGATGCCTGGCGCGCCGACGAGGTGCCGATCGGGGCCGTGATCGCCCGCGACGGCGAGGTGATCGCTACGGCGCACAATACGGTCGAAGGCGCCCATGACCCGACGGCCCATGCCGAAATGCTCGCCCTCAGCCAGGCCGCCGCCGCGATCGGCGACTGGCGGCTGGAGGGCTGCACGCTTTATGTGACCAAGGAGCCCTGCCCTATGTGCGCCGGCGCTACGTTAATGTCTCGCCTGCAACGGGTTTGCTACGCCGTGCCGGACCCCAAGATGGGCTGCCTTGGCGGTGCCACCGATCTCAATGCCCTGCCCCGCGTGAACCACCACCTCACCATCACCGCCGGGGGCGTGTTGGAGGAAGAGTGCCGCGGGCTGCTCCAGGCGTTTTTCAGGGCAAAACGTGGCGCAGAAGACACAGGCGAAAGTTGACGCCCCGGCGAGGTGGTGTAGGATTGCCCTTCCTCGAACGAGGTTAATCCCAACCCATCCGATATCATGGCCTACGAACTCCCGAAACTTGCCTACGCTTACGACGCCCTCGTCCCGCACATCGATGCGAAGACGATGGAAATTCACCACTCGAAGCATCACCAGGCATACATCACCAACGCCGCCAATCTGCTGAAGGACCACGCCGCGCTCGCCGCGCTGGACGTCAACGCCCTGATCGCCGATCTCTCCCAAGTCCCCGAGGCCATCCGCGGGGGCATCCGCAACAATGCCGGCGGCCACAGCAACCACGCGTTTTTCTGGACGATCCTCGGCCCCGGCAAAGGCGGCGCCCCCAAGGGCAAGCTCGCCGCCGCCATCGACGCGGAACTGGGCGGCTTCGCCAAATTCAAGGAAGACTTTGCCAAGGCCGGCGCCACCCGCTTCGGCTCCGGCTGGGCCTGGCTCGTCGTCACCGCGGACAAGAAGCTGGCCGTCGGCTCCACCGCCAACCAGGACAGCCCGCTGATGGGCAAGGCCGTCGCCGGCATCGAGGGCAAACCCGTCCTCGCGCTCGACGTCTGGGAACACGCCTACTACCTCAACTACCAGAACCGCCGGCCCGACTACATCGCCGCCTTCTGGAATGTCGTGGACTGGGACGCCGCCGAGAAAAACTACCTCGCCGCCATCGCCTGATTTTCCGGGCCATCCGGATTGCTCCAACGAAGCGCCGCACCCATCGGGGTGCGGCGCTTTTTCGTGGCGGAAAAATCAGGGCCGGAATACGGCCGGCTGATCAGCGATTCCAAACGCCGGCCTGCATCACGCTGCCGAAGCTGGCGGGGCTGATCGCCACGTTGCGGCCGGTCTCGGTGTCGAGGATGAAGAGCCGGCTGCTGTTGCGGTCGCGCACGGTGAAGACGAGATGGCGGCCATCGGCGAGCCACGCCGGCTCCACGCCGTCAAACGGCGCGCGGGAAACCTGCTCGCTCTTGCCCTTGCTGAAATCGTGCACCGCAATCTGGAAGCCGCTGCCAATGCGCGCCGTGAAGGCGATCTTATTGGGATTGGCGCGGCTCCAGTCCGGCTCGGTGCAATAGCGGCTGATATTCGTCGGCACGCGCTGCATCGTGCCGCCCGTCGCCGGGATGATATAGAGCTGCGGACCGCCGGCAGCATCGGAAGTAAACACCAGGCGGCCGCCATCCGGCGACCAACTGGGCGACGCCTCCACCGCATCCGTGCGGGTGCGGCGCGACACATTGCGGCCCTGCGCGTCGCTGACGTAGATCTCGGGATTGCCCTCGCCGCTGAGCACCATCGCCACCTGCCGGCCGTCGGGGCTGAAGGTGGCGCCGCTGTTGGTGCCGCGGAAGCTCACGAAGGTCGTGCGCTGGTAGGTGTTCAGGTCGATTTGAAAAATATCAGGAAAGCCGGACTTGTAATAGCTGGTGTAGAGCAGCCGAGTGCCGTCGGGCGCCCAGCGCGGACCAAAGGCGTGGGCGTTGTCGCGCGTGATCTGCCGCACCTCGCCGAAGAACAAATCGGAAGTGTAGACCTCCTTGCGGCCGGTGCGCTCGCCGATGAAGGCCAGCCGCGCCGCAAAAAATCCGCGCAGGCCGAGACCGTTGGTGCGCTCGACCGCGATGTCGGCGGCGCGCAGCAGCGCCTCGCGTGCGGTGGAGCCGGTGACCGTCTCGCTGTGCACCGAGCTGCCATCGCCGCGGTTGATATCCACCCGCACGGCCGTGGCGCCGCCCGGCGTGAAACGGATGTCATGCTGGAAGCCGCTCGCGACGAGCCGGTAGCGGCCGTGCGCGCCGAAGGCCTGCTGCGCGAGGGCGTTGAGCTCGGGCGAGGTCGAGGACACCCGCACGGCGATGGCCTGGGTGTCGGCGGTGACCTCCACCGGGCCGATGGCCCGCTGGGCGTAGGCCGGAGCGAGCAGAATGGAAAACAACAAAAACCAGCGCGAAAGTTTATGCATGGAAACAGCGGGACTTGAAGGTGATGACGGCTGGGGCATTTCTATTTACACCCCCGCACGGCATAACAACTTTATTTCCCCTCCGGTTCCCAATTTTTTCGCCCATCGTGACCTCCGACGCCATCAAAGAACATCTCAAGCAGGTGAAGTATCCCGGGTTCAGCCGCGACATCGTGTCGTTCGGCCTGGTGCGCTCCGCCGCCCTCACGGGCGCCACCGCCAAGGTCTCGCTCGCCCTCACGACGAGCGACCCGAAGATCCCGCTCCACCTCAAGACCGAGGTGGAAAAATGCCTCCGCGCGCTGCCGGGTGTGCAGGAAATCATTGTGGATGTGGCCGTGACCCCGCCGAAGGCGGCCGCCCCGGCCGCCGGTGGCGCCGCCACCGGGACGGCGCCCAAGGGCATCCGGCACTCCGTGGCCATCGCCTCCGGCAAGGGCGGCGTGGGCAAGAGCACCTTCGCCGTGAATCTCGCCTGCGCGCTGGCCCAGGTGCTCACCGCCAAGGGGCGGCCGGGCCGCGTCGGCCTGATGGATTGCGATATTTACGGGCCGAGCGTGCCCCTGATGATGGGCCTGTCGGGCCGGCCCGAGGTCGAGGGCGACGGCCCCGCGGCCATGTTGATACCGATGGAGCACCACGGCGTGAAGGTGATGAGCATGGGCTTCCTCGTGGATGACAACACGCCGGTGGTCTGGCGCGGCCCGATGATCATGAAGACCGTGCAGCAGTTCGTGCAGAACGTGCGCTGGGGCGATCTCGACGTGCTCCTCATCGACCTCCCGCCGGGCACCGGCGACGCGCAGCTCTCGCTGGTGCAGACGCTGCCGCTCGACGGCGCAGTGCTCGTGACCACCCCTCAGCCCGCGGCCACCAACGTGGCGCGCAAGGGCGGCCTTATGTTCCAAAAGGTCAACGTGCCGCTGCTCGGCGTGGCGGAGAACATGAGCTACTTCACCGACCCGGCCGGCCAGCGCCACGAACTCTTCGGCGCCGGCGGCGGCGCGGCGCTGGCGGAAAAACTCGCCACCGGCCTGCTGGGGCAGGTGCCGCTGGTGCCCGCCATCCGCGAGGGCGGCGACTTTGGCCGCCCGCTGGTCGTCGGTGCGCCCGATCACCCCGCGGCCAAGGTCTTACGTGAAATCGCCGAGACCCTGCTCGCGCGGCTTGACCCTGTGCGCGCTCCGGGCGCGTGAATTTTTTGCAACATTGCAGGCATTGACAGCCACCGGGCGGCCGTTCTTCTGTTTTTTGATTCCGGCATGACATCACCTGCACCAGAACCCGAGGCATCCCGCGACTTCGTCAAACAGTCGAGCCTCTATCAGGAGTTTCTGGCGGAGCGGGAGGAAATCCTGAAACACAAGTGGCTGGAGTCGGAACGCCTCGGCTACGACATCGGCTTTGAGCGCGCGCTGTTGGACTGGATCCGCAAACACCGCGAAGGCTGGCGCGCCGCCCGCCGCCAGCAGGGCGGCCATGCGGCCGCCACTGTGAGCCCTTTCGAGCGCAAATAAAAAAGCCGGGCCAATCGCCCGGCTTTGCGTTTTCAGAAGGGAAAATCCCTCCCGGTTACTTGATCTCCTTGTGGAGGGTATGACGCTTGAGGAAGGGGTTATACTTCTTCTTCTCAATGCGTTCCGTAACCGTCTTCTTGTTGCGCTTGGTGAGGTAGCGCGAGACGGGTTTGCCCTCTTTGCGGGCTTCGGTGCATTCCAAGGTGACGACTTCTTGCATGGTTATAAATGGTTGAAGGGACACAGCAAAGCCGCCGACCGGGGCGGAGCAACCACAAATTTACGTCTGTATTTCCGCAGATGGGCATTCGCGCTACGCAGCGGCAAAGCTGCCCCTGTCCAACTCGCACCATAAAAAGGTCCCCTGTCCACCGCATGACGGCGGGCCTGTCCGCCAAAGCCTCAGCGACGGCGGATCAGCGCCGCTTCTCGGTCAATTGCAGCATCACACCCCTGCGAAAAAGCATCACCTGACTCGTGCTGGACGAAACGACGATCGCGATGCACTCGGCCACCACACTCACGGCAGCAGCAGCGGCGTGTCGGCTGCCCAGCCCACTCGGCAGGGTGCGTTCATTATCAACCGCTTGGATGAGACTGCCGGCGGATTCCACCACCCCGTCGCCCCGGATAACGAAGGCCCCGTCAATCGAGGAAAACTCCTTCACGGTCTCGTCCATGAAAGGATTGAGAATGTTGCGATCCTCCTCCTTGTAGCCGTGGAAGGGATTGAGAACCAAAGGTTTGCTAAGTTTAGTGACGCGCTCGGTGTCACCCACGACAAAGAAACAGCCCACCGGCCGGCCTTCGCGGCCCTCGACCGCGAGTTCGGTCGCGACGGCAATCACCCGCTCGAGCACCTCCGGTTTTACATCGGAAGGCAGCAGTTCGCTGTCGCCTTTGATGAGCGACTGGAATTCGCGCTCGATATCCACGACCGCCAGGGTGTCGAACTGGTTGCTGCCGGTCACGCCGCCGAGGCAGCAGATCCGGTCAGAAAAAGTGACAATGCCGCGGGTGAGCGCGACCAAGATGGCGCTGCGCAACTGGGCCATGCGCTGGGTGGAGAAGGACCGCACCTGGATCGTCTCCGCAAACTCCCGGTGATCCTCGCTGGGCTCGATGGGGTTGCGCGTGACGAGGATGGTCTTGAACCGCGCCGGCAGCACGCCCGCCTGGATGCCGCCCACAAAGGTATCGCCAAAAACCATGATCGCGCCGCACTCCGCGCCCCGGGCCACACGCACGGCCTCGTTGAACATGAGCCGGTTGATCCGGTTCTGCTGGGCCTGCACCGGACGGATGCCGCCGAAGCCGCCGAGGAGCCGCTCGTGCAGGGCGTCGAGATCGGGCGCACCCACGAGATTGTCCACCAGCTCCTGCTCGCGCACCTGCCGGGCGATGGAGGCCAAGACCTGCAGGTAATCCCGCGCCTTCTGCCCGGCGATGAGCATGAAGATAAGGCGCACCCGTTCGTCGTCCTTCGCGCCGTCGTGCCGGATGCCGGCGCGACTGCGGCCGATGGCGAGCACGTAGCGGCGGTTCATCTTCACCCGGACGTGCGGCAGCGCGACACCAAGGCCGAGATAAGTGGTCATCGTGCTTTCGCGCGCCAGCAGTCCGCGCAGCAAGGCCTCGGGCTTCAGGTCGGGAAAATTGTCCACGCAGGCCGCCAGCAGCTCCTTCAGCGCACCCTCGAGGGTGACGCTGTGCAGGTCCACGACGCGGCTGCGCGCGATGATTTTTTCAAGCCGCATTGCCTAAAAACTCCGGGCGAAAAATTCCAAGGTGCGGGTGGGGTTGGAATTTGGCCCTTTGGCGTTTGGGGGATTCCCGCGCGGCGGGCGTCACTTCTCCCACTCAAGCGCGCCTTTGCGCACCTCGTAGAAAAGCCCGAGCACGATCACGCCGATGAAGAACAGCACGGGGCCGAGGATCGGGATGTGGTTGGCCAGAAATTCGCGGTGGATGAAGACCCACGGGATAAGGAAGACCACCTCGATGTCGAAGAGGATGAAGAGCATCACCGTGACGTAGAACTTCACCGAGAAACGCGTGCGCACCAGCCCTTCGGCCGGGACGCCGCACTCGTAGGCGGAGTCCTTGATGGCGTTGCGCCGGGTGCGCTGGCCGATGAGGTGGCTCGCGCCGATGATCACGGCGGCAATCCCCGCGGCCAGCACGGCCTGGATGAGGAATGGCAGGTAGTCGGAAGGCATCGGGTAAAACTTGCGCGAAGAGCCGGCGGGGCCGCAAGCGGTTTTATCAGTCCACCCGCAGCTTCCGCACCGCGGCCGTCTGCGTGGAGCCGACCCCGAGCATCTCGGCGAATTCCAGCGTGCGGATATCCTCGGAGACCGGCTTGAAGCCCGTCAGCCGCCGCTGGCGGTTGATGCGCTCGAGCATCAGCGCGTCGAGCATGACCGGGTCGCGGCTCAGCCAGAGCACGGGTTCCGACACGGAGTAGAGCGAGTTAAAATAGGGGCCGCCGACAAACTGGTAGTGCTGCAGGCTCACGATGGAGAAGGCCCACGTCTCGCGCAGCTCGGGGATCGCGCTCATCTCCGCCACGGCGGCCGGCGCCGAGGCCGGGCTGCGGAAAAAGCGCGAGGTGTTGGAAGCGTTCCACAGGGTGGCGTTCACCAGCGCGCCGTTGATACCCAGCGTCGGGTGGTCGGTATAAACCGGCAGGTTGATCCAGAAGTCGGCGTCGAGAAAGAGCGGGGTCGCCAGGAAGCTCTTGCGGTCGTCGTCCTTGTCCTCGGCTGCGGCCGCGGCGCCGGCCCGGGCTTCCGCAAAGATCGGGTTGAAGCGCTCGGGCAGCGGGCTGTCGTAAAACCACACGGGATCGTAGAACTTCCCCGACTCGAGCACATACACCTGATGGCCCTTGAAAGGCGAATCGCCCGAGACGAGCGACGGCAGGTAGCCGGTCATGCGGAGCCGGAGCTGGTTCAGGCCGACGAGAAAAATGTTCTGCGGTTCAAATCCCCGGCGCACCAATGCACTGATGACCGCTTTCACCAAAGGTATCGGCGTAGCCATGCCCGGACCCGAGTCGGCGTAGATCTTCAGCCCGACTTTGCCTTTCGCACCGGGCACGAGCCGGTGACCGGTCGCACCCTCGTAGGCGGTGATCAGGGCCTCGACCTGCTGGCGGTAGGCTTCCTCGCCGAAACCCGGCAGCGCAGCCACCCACACCGGCTCGGTGGGTGCCGGAGCAGACGGAGCCGCCTGCACGCAGGCGAAGGCGAGGAGAAAGAGGACCGGAAGTTTGCAAAAACGCATGGAGAATATGTCGCCTGGAAACCACGGATGTTTCCTGCGGAAACCGCGAAACTTGACAGTCCCTGCGCCGGGATGAAAGTGCATTCTTTCCGCACCGCCGCGCCCGTTCATGCCCGCCATCAAGCCCACCTGTGTCCGTGACCTCAAGCTGCGGGTCAACCTCGGCGACGTCGTGTCCCGGGCGGTGACGCTGCGCAAGGCCGGCGGCACGCGGCTGAAAGGGCTCTGCCCTTTCCACCAAGAAAAGACCCCGTCCTTCCACGTGGACCCGGACAAGGGCTTCTACAAATGCTTTGGCTGCGGCAAGGCCGGCGATCTGATCAGCTTTGTGCGCGAGACCGAGCAGCTTGGCTTTACCGAAGCCGTGGAGGCGCTGGGCCAGCGTTTCGGCATCGTCATCGAATACGAGGAAGGCTCCGGTGGCCCCAGCCGGGAGGAGCGCTCGCTGCGGCAGGAGATTTTCGAGATCCACGAACTCGCAACCGAGCACTACCACCAAGCCTACAAGGGCGGTGGTCCGGCCGGCGAATTCATGCGCACCTACTGGGCGGAGAAGCGCCGCTTCACGCCCGGGCTCGCCGAGGAATTCAAGATCGGCGCGGCCGCGCCGGCCGACGACGGCCTCGGGGCGCTGCTGCTGAAACGCAAATTCTCGGAGGACGCCCTGCGCCAATGCGGGCTTTTTTTCATCCGCGAGGGCGCCGTCATCGGGCTCGGTTCATTGAAACCCCGCTTCCGCGGCCGGCTGATGATCCCCATCCGCGACCATCAGGGCCGTGTCGTGGCCTTCACCGCCCGCCAGACCGAACTCACCCCGGCCGACGATCCCGCACGGGAGGCCAAATACGTCAACTCGCCCGAGACGCCCATCTTCACCAAGGGCAACCTGCTCTTCAATCTCGACCGCGCCCGCAGCCACGCCGGCGAAGGGCATCCGTTCGTCCTCGTCGAGGGTCAGCTCGACGCCCTCCGCTGCTGGAGCGTCGGGCTCAAGACCGCCATCGCCCCGCAGGGCACCTCCATCACCGAAACGCAGCTCGTCCTCCTCCGCCGCTATCACACGCAGGTCGAGTGCTTCTTCGACAGCGATGCCGCCGGGCAGAAGGCCGCGCTCCGTTTTCTGCCCATGGCGCTCAAGGCCGGGCTGGAGGTGCGTTTTCTGCAGCTCGCCGGCGCCGACAAGGTGGATCCCGACGTGCTGTTTCTGGAACGCGGCCTCCCTGTCTATGACGAGCTCAAACGCGAGGCGATGTCCGCCATGGCCTTTGCCTGCCGCACCGCCCTGCCCGCGCCAGATCAGTCCGGCTCCGAACAAAAATCCCGGGCGGCGCAAACCGTGATGGAATTCATCCTCGCCGCGGAATCCGAGGTTACCCGGGCCGGCTTTCTGGCGGAAACCGCCCGCCACCTGCAACTGCCCCTCGCCGCCCTCCAGCGGGATTTTCAGACCCAGGCCTCCCGCTCCGCCCGCCAACAAGCCCAACGCCCGACTCCGGACGCCGCGCCAGCGAAAGTGCCGGGCACCCCCGGCGTCACCCCGGAATTACACCTGCTCCTGCTCTGTCTGCATTTTGAAGCCGTCGGCCAGCCGCTCAGCCAAGCCCTGCCCCATGATTGGATTGATACCGGCCACACGGCCGGTGTGCTGCTCAACCGTTTCCTCGGCGAATTCGAGCACGGCCACTGGCCCGGGCGCGATCATTTGGATTCACTTTTGGAAACCCCTGAGGAAAAATCGCTTGTCGCCTCGCTCCTCTTCGATACCCCCAATTTTGATGATCCCGGCAAAGTTGCCCAAGAAGGCCTCCGCCTGCTGCGCGCCCGGGCCTTGGAGCCGCGCCTGCGGCAAATAGAACTTGCTTTAGCCAACCCCGGTGCGGACAGTAATTCTGACCCAATTTCACTCTTAAAAGAACGTTCCGAAATCCAACGCCTGCTCCGTCAGCCGGTCGGCTTCGCCCTCCCGTCCTGAGCATCGGCCCCGTCCCTTTCCATCATGCCGCGCAAAGCCAAGTCCGCCCATTCCGATTCCCAAGCCGTCGAGGAAGTCATCGACAAAAGCCAAGCCGGCGGCGCCGATGCGGCCGCCGGGGGTATCAACGAGAAGATCCGCCAGCTCATCCGCCACTCCAAGGAGCAGGGCTACCTCACCTTCGACGACATCAACGAAGCGCTGCCGGAGTCGGTCGAGAACCAGGAGGAAATCGACAACGTCCTCTCCATTTTGCAGAACCTCGAGATCGAGATCCTCGAGCCCGATCAGGTTGACGATTTCAAGCAGCGCATGGAGGAAGCCGAGGAGGAAGAAACCCGTTCCTCGCAGCACGACATCCTCGACGACCCGGTGCGCATGTATCTCAAGCAGATGGGCCAGGTCCCGCTGCTGACGCGCGAACAGGAAGTCGAGATCTCCAAGCGCATCGAGAACGCCGAACTCAAGGCCCAGACCGCCCTCTTCGAAGCCTCCGCCGTCGGCGCCTACATCGGCAGTGTCGGCGCCAAGCTCCTCACCCGCGAGGAACGCTTCGACCGCATCGTCATCGACAAGAAAATCGACAGCCGCGAGTCCTACTTCAAATCCCTACCCAAGCTCGTCGAAAACACCCAGAAGGCCGAGACGGGCGTCGCCGAAGCCTGGGCCGAATACGTCAAGGCCCGCACCGAGGCCGACAAGAAGCGCATCCTCTCCAAGTTCCGGAAACGCGAGACCCTGCTCCGCGCGAATTTCAGCAAGTTCTTCTTCAAGCTGAAGGTTTACGAGGAATACCTCGAGCAACTGAAGCCCGTGCTGGAGGAGATCGAGCACCTCCAACACCAGCTCGAGCGCGCCAAGCACCCGAAGACGAAGAAGGACGCCGCCATCGACGCCAAGGCCATCAACCACCGCCTGAAGCAGATCGAGGCCGCCCAACGCATCTCGCCCGCCCAGTTACTGGCCGTCGTCAACCAGACGATGGTCCACGTCCGCGAGGCGCACAAGGCCAAGACCGAGATGGTCGAGGCCAACCTCCGCCTCGTCATCTCCATCGCGAAGAAATACACCAACCGCGGCCTCTCCTTCCTCGACCTCATCCAGGAGGGCAACATGGGCCTCATGAAGGCGGTCGAGAAATTCGAATACCGCCGCGGCTACAAATTCTCCACCTACGCCACATGGTGGATCCGCCAGGCCATCACCCGCTCCATCGCCGACCAGGCCCGCACCATCCGCATCCCGGTCCACATGATCGAGACGCTGAACAAGGTGATGCAGGTCCAGAAGCAGCTCCTCCAGGAATTCGGCCACGAACCGACGCCCGAGGAAGTCGCCGACGAGATGAACCTCCCCGTCGAGCGCGTGCAGCAGATCATGAAGATGGCCCAGCAGCCCATCTCGCTCCAGTCGCCCGTCGGCGACGGTGACGACACCTCCTTCGGCGACTTCATCGAGGACAAATCCGCCGAGAATCCCTACGACATGACGGCCTTCTCGCTCCTGCGCGAAAAGATCATCGACGTGCTCAACTCGCTGACCGAGCGCGAGCGCCGCGTGCTCTCCCTGCGCTTCGGCCTCGTGGACGGCTACAGCCGCACGCTCGAGGAAGTCGGCAAGCAGTTCAAAGTCACCCGCGAACGCATCCGCCAGATCGAGGCCAAGGCGCTCCGCAAGATGCGCCACCCGACGCGCATCCGCCAACTCCACGGCTTCTTCGATGCCGAGCAGATCGACAACGCGCAGAACCTCATGAAGGTCGCCGCCACCACCATGCCGCGACCCGGCGGCCTGCCCTTGCCCGGCGGGCTGCCCCCGGGCTTTCCCGGCCTGCCGCCGGCCCTACGCCCGCGGCCCTGAGCCGCTTTCCCGCTTTACAGTTCCGGACACCGGTCTAGCTTCAAACCATGGAAACTTCACCCGCCATCCTCGCGGCCATTTTTGGCCTCGGACCGACCGAGCTGGTGGTCATTCTGATCATCCTCCTCGTGCTTTTCGGCGGCTCCAAGCTGCCCGGCCTCGCCAAGGGGCTCGGCCAATCGATCAAGGAGTTCAAGAAGGCGACCAAGGAGGAGTCGGAATCGCCGGCCGCCGAAGCGAAAAAAATCGATGCTGGCAAGGGCAACGGCCCGAACTGAACCGTCCCGTATCGCTGTCTCTCCGGCGTGCCTATCTCGGCGCGCCTTTTTATTGTCCCCCGCCCGCTCCGGGCTCCTCGCGCAACCAGGATCGGAATTCGCGGATCTGCACGGGCGCGCCAAGCGCGAGAATTTCATCCCCCGGCTCGATCACTTCCTGGCCGCCGGGATTCAGGATGCGCTGACCTTTCCGGTGAATCCCCGCGATCTGCACCCCATGGCTCTGGGCCGGGGACAATGCCGCGAGCGTGCGGCCCGCCGCCTGGCTCCAGGCCGGCACCGGGATGGATTCCATGCCCACCTCCTCGAAACCCGAGTCCGCCGCCGCCGTGCCCGAGACCGCGCTCAGATACGCCCGCCCCGCCCGCACTTGCTCCGTCGTGCCCATGAGCAGCACCCGGTCGCGCGGATACAACACCGTGTCCGGCGGCGGCAGGGAAATCATGTATCCCTGCCGATCGATGCCGACCACCGAGCAACCGCAGCGCGGCCGCACTTCCAGCTCGGCAATCCGTTTGCCCTGGCAATCGGCCAGATCGGGCACCATGCAGTCGTCAATCTGGAGATTCCAGTCGAGGTGCGGTTGCAACCAAGGCGCCGTGGTCCCGCTCATCCGGCCCTCGGTTGAAGCCATCATGCCGTGCAGCTCCACCTCCAGTTGGCTGTGCCAGAAAATCAGTTTGTGCCGCAGCAACAGCAGCGCGAGCGCGGCCACTACGCCGCTGCCCAGCAGGAGCCAGCGCGCCGCGCCCTCGGCGGGCAGCACGGCCGCCAGCCAAAAATAGAGCGCCCCACCGGCGGTGAGCTTGATGCCGTTCTCGATCACGGGCGCGAGCCGCGACGCCTGCGCCTGGCCGCTCGTCGCCACCTGCGCGTAGAGCAGGGCCAACGCCGAGATATTGCGCCAGATCGCCACCAACGGCGCCACCACCACCAGGGTCAGCGCGGTCCAGAAAATCACCTGCGGACCGTGCGGGAACAGCCAGTCCGGCCCCAGCCAGCGCTCGACGACCGCAAACATCTGCTCCGAGAAAATCAGCAGGCCGCTCACCAGGCCGATTTCCACGCCCACCTGCACGAACCGCTTCCGGCTCAGCATCCACAGCGGACTGCGCTTCTGGTGGGCCAGCAACCGCTCCAGCCAGGCGTGGTAGTATTCGATCCAGTCGAGCGTCCAGCGCGGGGTCCGGGCCATGACCGCCGCCGTGATCAGATCCGCCTGCCGCGTCAGCAGCGGCGCCACCAATGTCGTCAACAGCGACACCCCCACCGCCAAGGGATAAAACTCCGCCGGCACCACCGCCGCAGCCACGCCCAATTGGGCGATAATGAAGGAAAATTCGCCGATCGGCGTCACCGTCAGGCCTGTCCGCATCGCGCCGCGCACAGGCGTGCCGATCAACGTCAGCCCGAGCGCGGTCGCCAACGGGCGCGCCGCCAGGGCGAACGCCGCCACCCCCACCACCAGGCCCGCGGCCCCCCAGAGTTCCCGCAGATCGATCTGCATGCCAATGGCCACGAAAAACACCGCGCTGAAAACATCGCGCATGCCCTCGAAAGTCCGCTCCACCTGGTGGCGGTGCGGCGTCTCGGCCACGATCGTCCCGAGCAGAAACGCGCCCAAGGCCAGCGAATAGCCGGCGTGATGGGCGATGATCGCCATGCCGAAGAGCAGGCCCGCGATCCCCAGCGTTTGCAGCTCCTCGTCCGCGGCGATGCTCATCCGCTTCAGCAACCACGGGAAAAACAGCAGCCCGCCGATCACGGCGAGCACCACGAAGGCGCCGAGCAGCCCGAGCGTGCGGCCGATACCCGCCGGTTCCGCTACGCCCAGTTGCACCAACGAACCCAGCAGGGTAAGCATCACCACCGCCACCACGTCCTCCAGCACGGTCAGCCCCATCGCCAGTTGCCCGGAGCGCTCGTGCGTGCGGCCGGTCTCCTGCAGGACTTTCCCGATGATCGCGGACGAGGACACCATCAGCATGGCAGCGAGGAAGAGGCTCTCCATCGTGGACCAGCCCAGCGCCGCACCCAGCACACGCGTGAGGTAATACACGCCGATGGCGCCGCAGAACGTCGCCAGCAGCAGCGACAAGCCCATGCGCCGCAATTTCCGCAGGCTCAGGCGCAGTCCGATGCCGAACATCAGAAACACCAACCCCACCTGCGCCGCCGTCGCGATCCGCGCCTCGTCCGTCACCAGCGAGAACGGCGGCGTGAACGGCCCGACCACCATCCCCGCGGCCAGAAAGCCGACCACCGATGAAAGCCCCAGCCGCTGGCACATCCAGCCGACGGTGCCCGCCACCACCAGGATGATCGCGAGGTCTTGGATAAATTGAATGCCCGGCATGATGTGTATGCGTCCCCCCCCCTCCAACACGCGTCCAACCGCCGCCTTCGTCAAGCCGTTGCACCGCACCGGTGCAATATCCGCTCCGCGCAGCATTTACCGCGTTGACACCCCCGACGCGCGCCGATTCGTTTCCGTCGGCGGAAACGCGCCGTCTCTCCTTCCCAAAATCATGGCAGCTAACCTCCTCGGCTACTTCTCGAACGACATCGGCATCGACCTCGGCACCGCCAACACCTTGGTTTATGCCAAGGACAAAGGCATTGTCCTGCGCGAACCCTCCGTCGTCGCGCTCGATACCGTCACCCGCAAGGTCCGCGCCGTCGGCGACGAGGCCAAGCGCATGCTCGGCCGCACTCCCGGCAACATCACCGCCATCCGCCCGATGAAGGACGGCGTCATCGCCGATTTCGACGTCACCGAGGCGATGCTGCGCTACTTCATCCGCAAGGTCTCCAACACCTCTTTCCGCGCCCCGCCCCGCGTCGTCATCGCCATCCCCTCCGGTATCACCGAGGTCGAAAAACGCGCCGTGAAGGATTCCGCCCTGCATGCCGGCGCCCGCGATGTCATCACCATCCCCGAGCCGATGGCCGCGGCCATCGGCGTCGGCCTGCCCATCGATGAACCGGCCGCCAACATGATCGTGGACATCGGCGGCGGCACCACCGAGATCGCCATCATCTCGCTCAACGGCATCGTCTTTTCGAAATCCATCCGCGTCGCCGGCGACGAACTCGACGCCGCCATCATCAACTACATGAAGCGGGCCTACAACCTGCTCATCGGCGAGCGCACCGCGGAAGAAATCAAGCTGCGCGTCGGCTCCGCCTACCCGCTCGACGAGGAACTCACGATGGAGGTTAAGGGCCGCGACTCCGTGGCCGGCCTGCCCAAGACCATCCACATCACCTCGCAGGAGATCCGCGAGGCGCTGGCCGACACCATCGCCTCCATCGTGGACGCCGTGCGCGTGACCCTCGAGCGGTGTCCGCCCGAGCTTTCCGCCGATCTCGTGGACCGCGGCTTCGTCATGGCCGGAGGCGGTGCGCTCATCCGCGGCATCGACCGCCTCCTCAGCGACAAGACCGGCCTGCCCGTCACCATCGTTGACGATCCCCTCTCCGCGGTTGCCAACGGCACCGGCGCCGTCCTCAACGACCTCGCGTGGCTAATGCAGCACGTGTGATTCGGTTTACGGTTTCGGTTTTTTGGATTTACGATTGCGTCCGCCCCGGGGCCCAGCGCTCGCTCAATCGTAAATTGTAAATAGCAAGTTTTCCGACGTGCCCTCCCAACGTTTCGACCAAGCCCGGCCCTTTCTCACCCTCGGCCTCGTCGTCGCCGTCTGGCTCTTCCTGCCCGTCGCCATCAAGGGCCTCCTCCGCGCCAGCTTCTTCGAACTGCAGGCGCCCATCACCGTCATCACCTCCTACCTGCGCGACCTTCAGGAATACTGGGGCCTGCGCGTGCACTCCAAGTCCGAGCTCATCGTCGCGGGCCGCGACCTCGCCCGGGTCAACGCCTCCTTCGAACTCGCCAGCCAGCAAAACACGGAGCTCCTCGGTGAAATCCGCCGGCTGGAGGACCTTCTTCGCCTGCCGCCGCCCGCCGGTTATCGCTTCGAGCACGCCCGCGTCGTGCGGCGCGATTTTTCCGGCTGGTGGCAGCGGCTCGTCATCCGCAAAGGCCGCAACCATGCCATCCCCGTCGGCGCGCCCGTGGTTTTCACCGGCGGCGTGGTCGGCCGCGTCACCGAGGTCCATGCCTACACCGCCGTCGTGGAGCTGATCAGCAGCCCGGCCATCCGGCTCGCCGCCGCCTTCGAGGGCGACCAACGCCCCGTGAGCTTCCAAGGCGGCATCAATCCCACGCTCGCTACTCCGCGCGGCTCGATCGAGTTCGTGCCGCTGGATATCTTCGCCAGCCCCGGCGCTCCGCGGCGCCTCGTCACTTCCGGCCTCGGCGGCGTGTTCCCCGCCGGCCTCAACATCGGCCAGGTAACGAAGGTCGAGCCCAGCACCGACGGCCTTTTCAAGACCGGCGAAGTCGTCCTCGACGCCCGCCTGAGTGAGCTCACCGAGGTCACCGTGCTCGTCCCGCTCGACCCGCCATGATTTCCGCGGTCAGGCTGCCAGCATCATGCCCGCCCAGCTGCGAACCCTGAACCAGATTGAAGGTCAGCGCTTCAATCTTGCCGTCTAAATACGCCATGCGCCGCCCCGCCCCGGTCATTTTTGCCGCGATGCTCCTGCTCTGGGCGCTCGTGGCGCTGCTGAACCATTACCTCGCGGTCTGGCACGTCTATGTCTTCGCCGGCGGCCTGCTGGTGACCTATGGGGCCCTGCATCTCCCGTTGCGCAGCGGACTGCTGGTCACCGCCGCCCTCAGCCTCGTGCTCGAGGCCGGCACCGGGATCACGCCCGGCACCCATCTGGTCCTGCTTGGGGCGGCCCACGCCGGCATCTTCCACGTGCGCGACCGCGTGCCCCGCGACCAGACCGGCACCCGCGTCATCATCGCCCTGCTCGCCAATCTCGGGCTTTTTCTCGTCCTTTCCTTCCTGCTGGTTGGCCGCGGTCCCGCCCCCGGGACGATGTGGCCGCGGCTGATCCTCGACCTCGTGTGCTCGCAAATCTTCATCGCGCTGGTCGCGCCGTGGTTTTTTGCGCTGCAGGAACGTGCGTTGGTGCTTGCGGGCGCGACCCCGCGGCGCCTCTTGTGAGCACCACGCATGGCCGGCAACCTCGCAGATCAATCGGGCAACCTCGTCGAGTCCCACAAGGGCTACGATCTGCGCATCGTCCTGTTTTATCCTCTCATCGCGTTGCTGCTGTTCGTGCTGACCGGCGGGCTCGCCTACCAGCAGTTCATCAAGGCCGACGTGCACCAGGAACGCGAACGCATGCAGAGCCACCGCCGCATCCTCGTGCCCGGCCCGCGGGGCAACATCTACGACCGCGACGGCCGGCTGCTGGTCGGCAACCGCCCGCGTTTCGCCGTCGTGCTCTACCTGGATGAGGTTCGGCGCGAGTTCCGCGACGAATACATCCGCATCCGTAAAAACTACCGCGAGTCCGGCGACCGCGACCTGCCCAGCGCCGCCCAGATGGACCTGCTGGCCCGCAACAGCGTCGTCCAGCGTTACCTCGACCAGGTCAACGATGTCCTACGCCGCGACGAGCGCGTCAACGCCACCGAGCTGCGCCGGCATTTCCTGCGCGAGCGGCTCATCCCCTACACGCTGATCGACGACCTGACGCCGGCCGACTACGCCCGGCTCATCGAAAGCCTGCCCGTGCGTTCCCCGCTGCAGGTCTATACCTCCAGCACCCGCCATTATCCCTACGGCAGCGCCGCCGCGCACACGCTCGGCTACACCGGCATCGACCCGGATTTCGAGGCGCAGGATTTTCCCGGCGAGGACCTCACCACTTTCAAGATGAAGGGCGCGGTCGGCCGCTCCGGTCTCGAACGCCAATACGATTCCCTCCTGCAGGGCGAACCGGGCGGCACGATTTTCCGCGTCGATCCGTCGGGCTACAAAATCAACCCTCCGATTGAGCGCCGCCTGCCCGTGCAGGGCGGCAACCTCACGGTCAGCCTCGACATCGACCTGCAGCTCGCCGCCGAGCAGGCCTTGGTCCGCACCGGCATGGCCGGTGCGGCGGTCGCTCTCGACGTCGCCACCGGCGAGGTGCTCGCCCTCGCCAGCAAGCCCGACTACGATCTCAACGACTTTACCCCGCGCCTCAGTCACGCCAAAGCCGCCGTGATCAACGAGGCCGGCGCCTGGTATCACCGGGCCATCCAGGGCATTTACCCGCCGGGCTCCTCGTTCAAGATCCTCACCGCCATCGCCGGGCTGCGCAGCGGCGCGATCGAGCCCGATGCCACCGTCGAGTGCACCGGCACCTTCCGGGTCGGCAACCGCACCTTCGTCTGCAACAACCACCGCGACCGCGGCGAGATCAACCTCGTCCAAGCCATCGAGAAGAGCTGCAACACTTTCTTCTACAAATACGGCCTTGAGATCGGTCCCGAGCTCATCGCGCAGGAGGCCCGCCGTTTCCATCTCGACCAACCCACCGGCATCGAGTTGCCGCACGAGAGCCGCCACATGCTCGTGCCCGATCCGGAGTGGAAACAGCGCCGGCGCAACGAGCGCTGGTTTCCCGGCGACACCGCCAATTTTTCCATCGGCCAAGGCGACCTCATCGTGACCCCGCTGCAGATGGCGGCCTTCGCCGCCTCCGTCGCGCGCGGCCAGACGGTCACCAACCCCACGCTCCTGCATGAGCCGGGCCGCACCCCGCAGCGCAGCGATGCCATCGGCCTCACCGCCGAAGGTTACGCCGCCTTGCTCCGCGGCATGGAGCAGGTCGTCTCGCCCACCGGCACGGCCCGCATCCTCACCACGCCCTTCATGCGCATCCCCGGCCTGACCATCGCGGGCAAGACCGGCACCGCCCAAAAGCGCGCCGAGGGCGGCAAGAACGTAAACTTCGCCTGGTTCATTTGCTTTGCGCCCGCCGAACGGCCCGAGATCGCCCTCGCCGTCATGATCGAGGGCGACACGCCGGGCGAGGAAGTCGCGGGCGGGCTTTACGCCGGCCCGGTGGTGCAGGCCGTCCTCAAGCAGTGGTGGGAGAAAAAGCAGGCCGCTCCGGCCCGCGCCATCGCCTTAAATTCTCCGGAGTAATCCGCGCCTCGTGCCGCGCCCGCCAGACTTGGCGCGCACGTCGCACCACCGGCGCCAACGGCGGGCGGCCCGCCAACGGGCCGTAGCGCAGCCGCTCCAAATCCGCCCGCAATGCCGTTTCCACCGGCAATCCTTGCAGCCGGCAGAGCCAGCGGCCGGCCTCGCGCCGCACCGGATCCGGCGCCGTCCGCCACCGCCAAAACATTCCGCGGTCCCGCCATGCCAGCCGGGCATTGCGCAGCAGCCAGGCTAAAGCCGCCGCGGCCGCCGCCCCGCCGGCGAGCTGCAGCAGCCGGCGTAAATCCCACGGCTCGGCCAGCCAGGCCTTCAGCCGCGCCAACGCATCTTCCAACGCCGCCCGCACCCGGCGCCCCGACTCCTGCGTGGCGCTCTTCACCGCGCGCAGTGCTTCCTCCTGCGTGCGCGAATCGAAATTCACGATCCGGCGATACCAAAACACCCGCAGGCTGTCGATGCGCGCCGAACAGCTCCGGTCAATGCGCCGCTGCCCGCCGGCGCGAGCGACCACTCGACCTGCGCTTCGCCCAGCGGATCGAGCCGTGTGCGCATGTGCAGCCGCGTGGTTTTGTCGGTCTGCTGGCCGCGGGCCAGCGCCGCGCGCACGTCCCGGCTGCTCGCGGTGATGGTGCTGGCCGGCCCTGCCGGTTGCGCGGCCTCAAACCAAATCCATAGATGGGCAGGAATTGCTTGCGATTGGCGAGTCTGATGACGGCCATGGTGGGCAGCCCCACCCGCCACAGCGGCGCCGCCTGCAGGCGCCGGCTGACCCGCGAAAAATTCAGCCACGACAACACCCCGCTCAGGATGAGGCAGGCGAGCAGCAGCGAAAGCGTGATGAACAGGATGTTGTTCGCCGAATTGTAGGCGGCCCTGCCGATGCCCAGCGCAAGCAGCGTCAGCAGCAGGCCGGCGGGCGTGAACACGATGCGATGCTCGCGTCGCGGATAAATCAGGGACCAGAGCAGCCGGTTCCAGGAAAAACGCCGCGCCTTCGCGCCGGTGGATTTTGGCGTCTGGGTTTTGCCATTGGGGTTTGCCCCGCCGGCAAGGCTCAGGCGGGCAACGGAATCGCCGCCAGGATCCGCTTGAGCACCACCGCCACCGCCCGCCGTTCCTCCAGTGCATCGCTCGTGGGCCGCGCGAAGCCCAGCCGATGCGCGAAAACCGGTGCCACCAGCGCGGGCACGTCTTCCGGCAGCACGAAATCGCGGCCATAAACCAGCGCCCGGGCCTGCGCCACCGTGCGCAACGCTAACCCGCCGCGCACGCTCACCCCGGCGCGGATATCCGCCTCGGTGCGGGTCGCGGTCACGATCTTGAGGATGTAATCGAGCACGCTTTCCTCCACGAAGACCTCCCAGGCAAGGGCCTGCAGCCTCAGCACATCCTCGCGGGTCACCACGGCGTTGAGCCGGATCGCATCATAGCCCGCGCGGGTCGAGCGGAGGATCTCCAGTTCGTCGCCCGCCTCCGGGTAGCCCATCTGCAGCCGCATCAGGAAGCGGTCCATCTGGCTCTCCGGCAGCGGAAAGGTGCCCTCGTAATCCACCGGGTTTTGCGTGGCGAAGACCATGAACGGCGCGCCCACCGGATGGGCCACGCCATCCACTGTCACCCGCGCGCCGTCCATCACCTCCAGCAAAGCCGACTGCGTCTTCGGCGTCGCCCGGTTGATTTCATCCGCCAGCACCACGTTGGCGAAAACCGGCCCTTTCTTGAAAACAAACTCCTTCACCGTCTCGGCGTAGATCGCCACCCCGGTGACGTCGCCCGGCAGCAGGTCGCTGGTAAACTGGACGCAGGAGAAATCGCAGTCCATCGAGTGCGCCAGCGAATAGGCCAGCGTTGTCTTGCCGAGGCCCGGCAGATCCTCGATTAGCAGGTGCCCGCCGGCGACGACGCACACCGGCACCTGCTCGACGACCTCGTCCTTGCCTTTGATCGTCTGCCGCATGTTGGCGCACATCCGCTCCACCATCTCCTTGGCCGCTGAGATTTGCCCGGCTTACACGAAGTCGCTTATATGGCCGACCAGCGTAGTCAACCGGCCTCCCCGCGCAAACGGAAAGGCGCGTCTGGCTTTGACTTGCCCGACCCGGCTTGCATTTCTCGCGTCATGCGGCTCGGCCTCGACAGTTTTTCTTTCCACATCGCCCTCGCGGCGGGTGCCTACGACCTTTTCCGCACGCTCGACTGGATGGAGGCGCGGGGCCTTTCCGGCCTGCAAATCAACATCAACGGCCCCCGCGGCCGCTTCCTGTCAGGTGAGCCGACCGATACCGCCCATCTCCGCCGCGTGCGGCAGGCTCTCGCGCAAAAGCGCTTCTTCGCCGAAATCGGCGGCGGCCATGCCACAGACGCAGCCTTGGTCGCGCGGCAGCTCGAACTCGCCGCCGCCATCGGGGCCGATGTGCTGCGCACCGTCATCGGATTCCACGAGACAATCCACGCCACCATCGAACAAACACGCACCGCCATGGAGACGGTGCTGCCGCTCGCCCGCCGGCTCGGTGTGCGCATCGCGATCGAAAATCATGAAGATGTGACCGCCGCCGAACTGCGGCAGCTGCTGGATGCGCTGGACGACCCGTTCATCGGCGCCTGCCTCGATACCGGCAACGATCTCGTCGTTTACGGCGATCCGCTCACCGCCGCCCGCGAACTCGCGCCCCGCGCCTTCACCACCCACCTCAAGGATCACCGGCTCGCGCGCGTGGCCGACACGGTTTACAGCATCGGCGTGCCGCTCGGCACCGGCGACATCGACTTGCCGCCCATCATCGCGGCCATCCGTCAGCAGAGCCCGCTCGACCGGCTCCTCATTCAGGACACCACCGGCTACGCCTCGGTCCTCAATCCCTTCAAGCGCGCCGACCTCCGGCCGCCGCACGCTTACCCCGGCGTCCCCGCTTACGCCACTCCCGCCGAAGCCAGCCAAGCGGGACTCATCCTGCGGCTGGACGAACTGTCTCCGAAGGAGCTGACAGCCCTCGCCGCGCAGCAGGAGCATAATCTAGCGCACGACATCGCGTATCTGCGCGGATTGGTGGGTTGAGCAGGACCGCACCCTGCGCCCCAAGGGCTGATTCGCCGAGGCGTTACTTTTTTACGGGCAGCGGGACGTATTTCTCTGGCAGGTCGTTTGCCGCATCATAGATGACCTTCCCGTCCTTGACGAAGGGCACCGCCATCGCCCACGCCTTGATGTCATCGCCGCCGATCGGGGCTGACGAGTATTGCGGCAGATAAATCCGGCGCATGCGGTTGGTCAGGTTGGGACCGCTGCGGTGTAAGGTATAGCTGGTGAAGGCCACGATGCTGCCGGCGGGCACGATCACCGGATCGCCCGGATCGTCGCCATAATAACCGACGAGGTCATGGGTGCCGGGCTCCTGGATGTGATCGATGATGCGGTTGGCCGTGCCGCCGCGCGAATGCGGCAGGATATACGCCGTGCCGTTGGCCTCGCTCACGTCATCCAGTGTGCACCAGCAGGTCAGATACGGCGGGTGTGCCACCTCCGGATGACTCCACTTCACGTAGCCGCTGTCTTGATGCCAGCTGAACTTCATGCCCTGCTCGGCATTTTTCACGACCCACTGTTCGTTGAACAAATAAACATCCGGCCCCAGCGCGGCCTGCGCGATCTCCGCCATCATGGGACTGAAGATGAAGCTCCGCATCCGGCTGCTGAGCCGGTAATAGTTGCTGATGAAATAGCGTTTGCCTTGGTGGTTGATGCTTTCCACCGCGATGCCCTTGGCATCCATCATCGAATCCTTGTAGCCGAGGAAGTAGGAGCACTCCTCCCGCAGGATGGTGAGCATGTCCGGCGGGATGACTCCCGGCAGGATCATGTAGCCTTCACGATGATAGAGTTCGCGCTGTGCCGGGGTGACGAGGGATATGGTGCCGCTACGCTACCGGAATGCATCCGGGAATCCTTCTCGTTTTCCGGCATCATCCTATCACTTTTTGTCGCCGTGTTCGCCGCGCTCAATCTCCCGTCAAACTGGCAGGGCAATCTCTGCACTACCGTTTTCAGGAGTGGCGCCACACCATGCACCACCACGTGGAGCTCGAATTCAACTTGGTCACCCGGGGCTCCGGCATTTACCTGCTGGATAACGAAAAATACGCGGTGCGTCGGGGCGACCTCATCTTGCTCTACCCCGCCCAAAACCATGTGCTCATGCGCGAGACGTCCGATTTGGAAATGTGGATCGGCGTCTTCCGGCCGGAAGCCCTGGCCGGCGTTGCGGCCGATCCCAACCAGCTGCCCCTGTGTCGGGAAACCGCCAGCGGCGAATGCTGCCGGCGGGTGCCGATGAAATATCTGCAGTGGTTGGATGCCCTGCTCACGGAGGTTCACGCCAGCAAGGATCAGGCGGCGCACTTCAACGCCAGGCTCGGTTACGCCTTCTTGACGGCTTGGCACGCCTTCGAGCTGGCCAGCCGCCATTCCCATCGAGGATGTGCACTCTGCCGTCGAAAAGGCGGCCCGGTGCCTGCAGGATGAAACCGCACCGGCGAATTTCCGCGAACTCGCCTGGCGCACCGGTCTGAGCGCGGCCCGCCTCAGCCGGCTCTTCAAGCAACAGACCGGCGTCAGCTTGGTCGAGTTTCGCAACCGGCTGCGGCTGGGCCGGTTTTTGCAGCTCTACGGCACGGGCCAGCGGCTTACGATGCTCGACGCTGCGCTCGCCGCCAGGTTCGGCAGCTACCCGCAGTTTCACCGCGTGTTCAGGACCGCCTACGGCTGTTCCCCTCGCTGCCGCCGGTGGCAGGACCATGCCCTTTCCGCGGGCGCGCCTTCGCCCGGTCGCCTTTGATCCGTCCAGCACGGCGCGGGTGATGTGTTGGCCGAGCAGGAAAAACTTCCGCTCCGGATACCACGGTATGAGTCACTCCGCCGCTTTGGCCTCCGCGTGGATCAGGCCTGGCATTCCGGTCGTGATGCCCTCCTCCAGCAGCACCTGCCGGAAGAGTTCACCGACACCGCTGGCTGGACCGACATCTTCAGCGACACCCGGCTCTACCAAACCGACACCGCCATGGCCCCGCTCACTTGAGCAGCTTTATCAACGCGGAAAAATCTTCGTCGGCATAGCCGGCGCACTCGGCCTCGGCGAGGCGGTGGCGCACGGCGCCAAGCACAGGGAAGTCCTCACAGCCATTGATGCGCGAGGCCAGCCGCATGTCCTTGGCCATGTGCTTGACCGAGAATTGCGGCGCGTAATCGCCGGCGCGCAGCTTCGGCTCCTTGAGTTTCGTCACGCCGGAATAACTCACATTCTTGCCGAGCGCGCCGAAAAACACATCGTCGCTCACGCCCGCGCGCCGCGCCAGCGTCAGGGCCTCGCACAGCGCCTCCATCTGCGCGGAAATGTTGAGATTCATCGCCAGCTTAAGCGTCGCCGCCTGCTCGCCCGTGCCGATGTGCAGACAGGTCGCCGAGATCAAACTGAGCAATGGCTCCAGTTCCGCGATCAACGACGCCTCACCCCCGAGGTAAAACACCGTCTGCCGCTGCTCCGCCGCCGGCTTGCTGCCGGTGAACGGCGCTTCCAGGTAGCGCGCGCCCCGCGTCGTGACCAACGCGGCGAACTTCGCGCTGCTCGCCGGATCGATCGTGCTCGACTGCACCACTACCTTGCCCTTGCCGAGCACCGGCAGAATGCGCGCGAGGATGGACTCCACCGCGGGTGGATCGGCGACCACGATCTGCACCACGTCCGCTGCCGTGGCCACCGCCTCGGGTGAGTCCTGCCACTGCGGGGCCGACGGTTGCGCCGTGCGGTTCCACGTGCCGCGCAGCACGCCCGCCGCGTGGTAATGCCCGGCCCACGTGCCGCCGATGATGCCCAGACCAATGACGCCGATGGTTTTGCTCATGCGGGCAGACTGTATGGAGCTGTGACTATTGGCCAGCGCAGCCTGCTGGTTTTTTGAGTTTCCCAGTCCGCGCAAATCGTTCTGCTGTTCGCCCACCCCACCCATGTCCACCTCCCCCGCTATCCGCATCGGTCTCATCGGCTGCGGCGGCCGCATCCGCGGCGTCGCCAAACACCTGCTCGATTCGCCCAAGGGCCGGCATCTCGCCGTCACCGCGATGTTCGATCCCTTTCCCGGCTCCGTCACCGAGACCCAGCGCTACCTCGGCAGCAACGCCCGCACCTACCCCAGCACCGAGGCGCTCGTGCGCGAGAGTCACGTGGACTGGGTGATGATCGGCTCATGGAACTGCTTCCACGTGGACCAGGCCATTGCGGCACTCGCCGCGGGCAAACATGTCTTCTGCGAAAAACCCCTCGCCACCACCCTCGCCGACTGCCTGCGCCTGCGCGCCGCGGTCGCCGCCGCGCCCAACCTCCGTTTCTTCTTCGGCCTCGTGCTGCGTTACACACCGCTCTACCAGAAGGTGAAGGAGCTTTTCGCGGCGGGCGTCGTCGGCCGGCCCGTCTCCTTCGAGTTCAACGAGACCCTCGGCTTCAACCACGGCGGCTACATCCACGGCAACTGGCGCCGCGACCGAGCCAAGGCCGGCACGCATCTCCTGGAAAAATGCTGCCACGATTACGACCTCGTGAACTGGATGCTCGGCAGCCTGCCCGTGCGCGCCGCCAGCTTCGGCGGCAAGGACATCTTCCGCTCCGAGCACCGCCACCTAGCCGACAAGCTCGGCCCCGACGCCAAAGGCAACGCCCCCTACAAGCTGTGGTATGACCCGCAGGATGTGGATCCTTTCTCCGAGGGTTCCAGCATCGTGGACAACCAGGTTGCCATCCTCGAATACGCCTCGGGCGCCCGCGCCAGCTTCCACACCAACTGCCACGCCGCCATCCTCGAGCGCCGCATGTATTATCTCGGCACCGCCGGCACGCTGCGGGTTGACGCCATCACCGGCCGGATCGAGACCCGGAGTGTCAGTCAGACCAGCAAACCCGAATTGATCGACGTCGCCGCCAGCAGCGAGGGTCACCTCGGCGGCGACACGCTAATGGCAAGCCATCTCGCCGATACGATGCTCGATGGCGCCCCTCCGCTGGCCACCTTCGAGGACGGGCTGCGTTCCGCGGTCAGCTGCTACGGCGTGGACGAGGCGCTCGACACCGGCCGCGTCGTGGACCTGCGGCCCCTCTGGGAGCAAGTTGGCGTCACACCCTGAGCAAGCAGGCCGGTTCAGCCCAGAATTTCCAGCATCCGCTGGAACAGCCGGTTCACCTTCGCCTGATTGTCTTTCACTAGGTCCTTGAACTTGGCGAAGTCGATCTCCGTTCCTTCGAGGCCGTTGGCGTAGTTGTCGATCAGCGCGAGGCTGTTGTAGTTGAGTCCCGCCTCCGTGCACAGATCGGCCTCGTGCGCCGCGGTCATGCCAATGACGTCGCCCCAATGCTGCACGATGCGGATCTCCGTCTTCGTCTCAAAACGCGGCCCGCGCATCTGCACATAGACCTTGCCCGCATGAATCGTGAATTCCGGCGCGAGCTTTTCAACCAGCAGCGGAATGAGATTGTTGGCGATGCCGGGCGCCCCGCCCTTCAGCTCCTTGTCGAAAAACGTCGCGGGTCCCTGCTGCAGACCCACGTAGTCGCTGCACGACACGAAAGTCCCCGGTGGCAGCTCCTTTTTCAAGGAACCCACGGAGTTGAGCGACACCACATCCTTGAAGTCGAGATCCGCCAAGGCGCGGATGTTGGCGCGGTAGTTGATCGAGTGCGGCGGCAAGGGGAAGGCATAGCCGTGCCGGTTGATGAGGACAAAATCGCCCTGCGTCTTGTAGGTCACCTCCCCGTGTTCGGTCCGGATCGTCTTCACGGCCCAAGCGGCAAACAGGTTGGAGTTCACGATGCTTGTGCCGCTGACGAACGCGATTTTCATGCCTCCGAATCACGCGCCAACCGACCGCCGAGACAATCCGAAACCAGCCGCAGCCGGCGGATAGCCCGCGGCCTGCTCCACCCTGCTACGCCCCGCTTGCGTCTTGCTCGATTTCCGCCTGTATCCCCACCCGGCCTTGCGATCACGCCTTCGCTCGCAATCGAAAATCCACAATCCAAAATCGAAAATTCCGTCATGCCCCTCATCGATAAACCCCTGCCCGAACTCCGGAATTACAAGGGACGCAATCCCCGCCCCGCCGACTTCGACGCCTACTGGGACGAAGCGCTGCGCGAACTCGACGCCACCGATCCCAAACCCAAGCTCATGCCAAGCAAGGCCATCACCCCGCGGCATAGCGAGGCCTTCGACTTGTGGTTCACCGGCGTCGGCGGCGCGCGTGTTTACGCCAAGTATGTGCGCCCTAAGAAATCGTCCGGCAAAAACCCCGCCGTGCTCCAGTTCCACGGCTACAGCGGCAACGGCGGCGATTTCACCTCCAAGCTCGCCTGGTCGGGCGAAGGCTTTTGTGTCGCCGCGCTCGACTGCCGGGGTCAGGGCGGACGCTCCGAAGATTCGGGCAAGGTCCTCGGTCCCACGCTCCGCGGCCACATCATCCGCGGTCTTGATGATCCCGATCCCCGCAAGCTCGCCTTTCGCCAGATCTTCCTCGATACCGCCCAGCTCGCCCGCGTCGTGATGAGTTTCCCCGAGGTGGACGCCAAACGCGTCGGCGCCATGGGCGGTTCCCAGGGCGGCGCACTCACTCTCGCCTGCGCCGCACTCGAGCCGCGCATCAAGCGCGCGGCGCCCATCTTCCCTTTCCTTTGCGACTACCAGCGCGTCTGGGAAATGGACCAAGCCAAGGATGCTTACGAAGAACTGCGCACCTTCTTCCGCCAGTTCGACCCCCTCCATGTGCGCGAAAAGGAGATCTTCACCAAGCTCGGCTACATCGACTGCCAGTTCCTCGCCCCGCGCATCAAAGCCGAGGTGCTCATGTATGTTGGCCTGATGGACACCATCTGCCCGCCTTCCTCGCAATTCGCCGCTTTTAACAAAATCAAATCGAAGAAGCGCACGGTCATCTACCCCGACTACGGCCACGAAGGCCTCCCCGGCGAAACCGACCTGACCTTCGAATTCATGCGGGGGCTGTAAGCCGGCAGCCCTACCCTACCCAGCTGATCTGCTGCAGCCGCCGGGCGAGTTCGACATCCTTGGCCGTGACCTTGCCGCCGGCGTCGTGGGTGTTCAGCCGCACGGCGACCCGGTTGTAAACATTGGTCCAGTCCGGGTGGTGGTCCATTGCCTCGGCCTCGAACCCGGCGCGCACCATGAAGCCCAGGGCCTCGCGGAAGCTGCCGAACTTGAATTCTTTCGCCAGCGCATCGCGCTCAAACGCCCAGCCGGGCAGCGCGGCGAGACTCGCGGCGATTTCACGTTTCGTGAGGGGTTTGCTTCGCATGGGTTTACCTTGCGCTTCTCCGGCCCCGATACAAGCCGGCCTTGACCGCCAAGTTTCAATGAAGGCGGCTTGTCAAAGCCCCGCCCCCCGCCCTGAATCGCCCATTCCATGAGCCAGACCAGTCCCGAGAAAACGCCGTCGCACGTCGCCATCATCATGGATGGCAACGGCCGCTGGGCCCGGCAGCGCGGGCTGCCGCGCATCGAGGGCCACCGCCGCGGCGTCGAGACCGTGCGCACGGTGACCGACGCCGGCCGCGAGCTCGGCCTGCGCACGCTCACCCTTTACGCGTTCTCCGTGGAAAACTGGAAGCGGCCGCAGGACGAGGTCGGAGCCCTCATGGGCCTGCTGGAGCATTACCTGCAGAAGGAACTCGGCACCTTCATCAAAAACCGCATCCGCCTGCGCACCATCGGCCGCACCGACCAACTGCCCACCGGCGTGCAAAAGCACCTCAACCACACCATCGCCGAGACCGCGCATTTCACCGACTACACCCTCGTCCTCGCGCTCAACTACGGTGCGCGCACCGAGGTGGCCGACGCCGCCCGGGCCTACGCCGCCGCCGTGGCCGCCGGCCAAGTGGAGCCAAACGCGACCTCGTGGGAAACTTTCAGCCGCTACCTCTATACCGCCGGCCTGCCCGACCCCGATCTCATCATCCGCACCTCCGGCGAGACCCGGATCAGCAACTTCCTCCTCCTGCAGGGCGCCTACGCGGAATTCGTCTTCACCCCCGTGCTCTGGCCCGACTTCGGCAAGGCCGACCTCGCCGCCGCCATCGCCGAATACGCCCGCCGCGAGCGGCGCTACGGCCTGACGAGCGAGCAGGTTAAGCCAAACGTCACGGCTTGAAGCGCAACACCCCAAAGGTTCGATGCCAAAACTTGCTCAATTTCCCCTCGCGCCGACCTTTGGCGTTTGGCCTTTTGGCCTTTGAGATTTTCCTCCTAACATGGCCAAACGCATTTTCAGCACTGTCCTGCTCTGGGCGATCATCTTCGGCACCCTCTGGTTTTTTCGCACCACCGGCGCACTCGTCCTGGTGGCACTCATTTCGGTGTTCACGCTCCGAGAGTTTTACCAACTCATGCGCGGCGCGGGCTACAAACCTTTTGACCAGCTCGGGTTGCTGCTCGGCGGGCTCATCACCCTCGAGCCCTGGCTGCAGGCGCGCTTCGGCATTCCCATCGGTCACACACTGGCGCTGGCGGTCATCATCTTTGCGATCCGCATTCTCGGCGAGCGCGGGGGACAGGACCGCGTGGGCGCGATCGGTTCCACCCTTTTCGGACTCGTTTATGTGTCGTTCATGCTGAGCTATTTCACCCGGATCCTGACGCCGCTGCCGGGGGACACGATTTCGTCCGACGGCCGGCTGCTCCTCGCGCTCTGGCTCATCGCCACCGCAAAGTTCTGCGATGTCGGCGCCCTTCTCTCCGGCCTCGCTTTCGGCCGGCACAAGATGTCCCCGCAGATCAGTCCGAAGAAAACCTGGGAAGGCGCCGCGGGCGGCATCCTCGTATCGATGGGCGTGGGCGCGCTCATCGCGTGGCTCGCCCACGATCATTTCCCCGCGCACCTGACGCCGTTCGTCGCCGCCCTGCTGGCCGCACCCGTAGCAGCCGTCGCCATCGTGTCGGATCTCGTCGAGTCCATCATCAAGCGCCAGGCCGCCAGCAAGGACTCCGGCGCGTTGATTCCCGGCATCGGCGGGATGTTCGACCTGAGCGACAGCCTCCTGCTCGTCGCGCCGCTGGGCTACCTGCTCTTTCGTCTGGCCTGATGACCATATCCTCTAGGAAACGCGTCGTCCTGCTCGGTGCCACCGGCTCCATCGGTGAAAGCGCGCTGCGCGTCATCGCCGCCCACCCCGACAAGCTTGAGCTCGTCGGCATCGCCGCGCGCGCCGGTTGGGAAAAACTCGCCGGCATCGCCGACCTGCACCGCGTGGCTCACGTGGGTTTGTTCGACGAGGCCGCCCACGCCGCCGCCAAAAAATCGGGGCGCTTCCGTCCCGGCACCCAGTTTTACTGCGGTCTGCCCGGCCTCAAAGAACTCGCGCGCTTGGCGGGAGCCGACCTCGTGCTCGTCGCCGTCGTCGGCACGACCGCGCTTGATCCCACGCTCGCCGCCATCGCGGCCAAAAAGACCGTGGCGCTCGCCTCCAAGGAGATCCTCGTGCTCGCCGGCAAGTTTGTGATGGCCGCGGCGCGGGCCCACGGCGTGCGGCTGCTGCCGGTGGACAGCGAGCACAACGCCGTCTTCCAGTGCATCGAGGGTCACCCGCAGGCCGGCGTGCGGCGCATCCTGCTCACAGCCAGCGGCGGCGCCTTCCGGGATTGGCCGGTGGAGAAGCTCCGCGACGTGAAGCCGGCCGACGCCCTCAAACACCCCAATTGGGCGATGGGGCCGAAAGTAACGGCTGACTCCGCCACCCTCGCCAACAAGGGCCTTGAGCTGATCGAGGCCCAGGCGCTGTTCGGCCTGCGGCCCGAGCAATGCCAGGCGGTCATGCATCCGCAGAGTTTCGTGCACTGCCTCGTCGAATACCAGGACGGCGCCATGCTGGCCCAACTCAGCCCGCCCTCGATGACCTTTGCCATCCAGCATGCGCTGCTCTATCCCGAGCGCGCGCCGGGAGTGGAGGCGCCGCTGGATTTCACCAAGCTGCTGTCGCTCGAATTCCGGCCCGTGGACGAAACCCGTTTTCCTATGCTGCGTCTCGCCCGGCAGGTGATGACGGCCGGCGGCACCGCCCCCGCCATCTACAACGCCGCCAATGAAATCGCCGTCGCGGCGTTCTTCGCCGAACGCATTCCCTTCCTTGCGATTCCGAACGTGGTGGAACAGACTCTCGCCGCTGTGCCCAACCATGAACCCGCGGGCCTCGCCGAGGTCCTGGCCATCGACACCGAAGCTCGCCGGGTTGCGCAGACCAAAATCGAAAGCCATAACGCGAAAATTTAATCCGTGTCCTCCGATCTCTTCCAAGCCCTCCTCTCCAACGTCTGGTCGATCTTACTCGTCGTCCTCTTCTTCGGCGGGTCCATCTTTGTCCACGAGCTCGGGCACTTCCTTGCCGCCCGCCGCCGGGGCGTGAAGGTCGAGCGCTTCTCCATCGGTTTCGGGCCGAAGATCTTCGGCTGGCGCGGGAAAGATGGCGTCGAATACCGCGTATCCTGGCTGCCGCTCGGCGGCTACGTCAGCCTGCCGCAGCTCGCCGATCTCCGCGCCATCGAGGGCGAGAGCGAGACCGACGCGGAGCAACTCCCGCCCATCAGCTACGCCACCAAGATGATCGTGTTTTCCGCCGGCGCGGCCTTCAACGTCCTCTTCGCCCTCCTGCTCGCTACCATCATCTGGTTCATCGGCCAGCCCATGAGCAGCGACATGGCCACGACCCGCATCGGCTACGTCAGTCCGACGCTGGAGCTGCCCGACGGTTCCCGGGTGCCCAGCCCGGCCAGCCAAGCCGGCCTGCAGGTCGGCGACACCGTGCGCAAAATCGACGGCATCGCGGTGAACGACTGGATGCAGCTCATGCAAACGCTCGTCACCGGCTCCGGTCGCACCGCCAACGGCCAGCCCATGGCGGTGTTCACCATCGAGCGCGACGCCGCTTTGCGCGAGATGCCCGTTTATCCGCTCCTCTCGGGCGACGAAAAATTCCGCCGCGTCGGCATCGCCGCCAGCTATTCAATCATGGTCCATGCCATCACCGATGGCACCCCCGCCGCCTCGGCCGGCTTTTTGCCGGGCGACGAACTCGTCAGCATAAACGGCACGCCCATCTACGGCATCGATACCTATCGCGATGTCCTCGAGGCCGGGGTCGGAGCTCCCCTCGCCGTCCGTGTCCGGCGCACTGGCGCAGAGATCGATCTCACCGTGCCGCCCCGCCCCGCCAACGCCGACATCACGCTCGGCCTGACCTTCGTGCGCGGCTTCTCGCTGGTTCACCCCACGCCCTTCGCCCAGGTCAACGACCATGTCGTGATGACGTTCCGCACCCTCAGCAGCCTCATCAACCCGCAGTCCGATATCGGCCTGTCCAAGGTCGCCGGCCCCGTGGGCATCGTGCGCATCTTCTATAGTGCGGCCGAGGCCGGCATCCGGGCCGTGCTTATGTTCACCATCCTCGTGAACATCAACCTCGCCATCTTCAACCTTCTGCCCATCCCCGTGCTGGACGGCGGCCAGATGCTTTTCGCCACCCTCGCCCGGCTGCGCGGCCGCGCCCTCCACGCCAATTTCATCATGACCGCGCAGAGCACCTTCATCATCCTGCTCTTCACGATGATCATCTATGTTAGCTTCTTCGACGTTCGTCGCGTCGTGCGCGATGTGCAGGCCAACCGCACCGAATCCGCCGCGCAGGCGGAACCGGCGAAGCTTGGCGAGCCGGACGAACCGGCCTCGCCGTAGCGTCCCTGCTGCGGCAGCCAATCTGGGCGCAGCGAAAGAACCCGGTATCTTCCGCAATCCGCATTCTGCAATCCGCAATTTCCCGATGTCCTACTGCGTTTCACGTTTCCATACGGTCCGCCGCCGCACGGTGGAGGTGAAGGTCGGCTCCATCGGCGTCGGCGGCGCCAACCCGATCCGCGTGCAGTCGATGACGACGAGCGACACGCAGGACATCGCCGCCACGGTGCAGCAGTCCATCGCCCTGGCCGAGGTCGGCTGCGAGATCGTCCGCATCACCGCCCCCAACGTCGCCGCCGCGAAGTGCCTCAAGGACATCCGCGCCCGGTTCACCGGCGCAGGTTTCGGTCACATCCCCCTCGTGGCGGATATCCACTTCCTCCCTTCCGCCGCGATGGAGGCCGTCGAGCACGTCGAGAAGGTGCGGGTGAATCCCGGCAATTACGCCGACAAGAAGAAATTCGCCGTCAAGGAATACACCGACGCCGACTACGAACGCGAACTCCAGCGCCTGCACGAAGCTTTCAGCCCACTGGTCCTGCGCGCCAAGACCCTCGGCCGTTCGCTCCGCATCGGCACCAACCACGGCTCGCTTTCCGACCGCATCATGAACCGCTACGGCGACACGCCGCTCGGCATGGTCGAAAGCGCCCTCGAATTCCTGCGCATCGCGGAATCCCACGGTTTCCGCCAGCTCATCCTCTCGATGAAGGCCTCGAACCCGAAGGTCATGATCCAGGCCTACCGCCTGCTCGTGCAGCGCATGGCGCAGGAAGCCATGCACTACCCGCTGCACCTCGGCGTCACCGAGGCCGGCGACGGCGAGGATGGCCGCATCAAAAGCGCCATCGGCATCGGCAGCCTGCTCCTCGACGGCCTCGGCGACACCATTCGCGTCTCGCTCACCGAGGATTCGGTTTACGAGATCCCCGTCGCACAGACCATCGCCGCCAAGGCGATGTCGTTGTGGGCCGAAGGCAGGGACGAACCGCCGCTGGTCGACTCCATCGATCCCTACCACTTTGTCCGCCGGGAAACGGCAACCGTTCACCTCGCCGACAAAATCACGGTCGGGCCCGAACAGCCCCCGCGCGTCATCACCCGCACCACGCTGGCCGGGCTGGCCAATCCGCAATCCGCCCTCCGCCAGCCGCAGCTGCTCAAAGACACGCCCGCCGAAGGCCTGCTCGTCCCAATCACCAGCACCGCCGATCTCGCCGCGCTCAAGTCTGCCGGACCGTCGTTTCTCGTGCTCGAGCTGGCCCCCACGCTGACGATCGCCGACCTCAAAGCCCACGCCGCCACTCTTACCGCCGGCACCGTGCTGCTCCGCGGCTTCGCTACCGCCGAAGCCGCCGCCCTCACCGCCTTCGCCCAGTTCGCCCGCGAATACCAACTGACCCTCGCCGCCGAGATCGCCCCCGCCGATTTGGCGGCGCTGGCAGACACCCTCCGCCAACTCGGCGACACCGCTTTCATTTTCACGCTTCCCGGCACCGGTGCCGCCCGCCCCGACTCAAGCCACGGCCACGCCACCGGTGCCTATCGCCGGCTCGCCGAGGCCCTGCGCCGCATCGGCTCGCGCGCTCCCATCTGGATTCGCAACACCCCCGCCACCTCCGTGCGGCCGGGAACAGATTTCCTCTCCAAGCTCCTCGAAGCCTCGTTCCTCACGGGCGGCCTGCTCTGCGACGGCCTCGGGGACTTCGTCTCCATCGAAACCGAGTCCGACCCCGTCCGCGCCACCAAGCTCGCTTACAACGTCCTCCAAGGCGCCGGTGCGCGCATTTCCAAAACCGAGTTCGTCGCCTGCCCGAGCTGCGGGCGCACCCTCTTCGACCTCCAGACCACGACCCAGCGCATCCGCGCGCAGACCGGCCACCTCAAGGGCGTGAAACTCGCCATCATGGGCTGCATCGTGAACGGCCCCGGCGAAATGGCCGATGCCGATTTCGGCTACGTGGGCGGCGCCCCGGGCAAGATTAACCTCTACGTCGGCAAAAACTGCGTCCAATACAATGTCCCCCAGGCTGAGGCCGACGCCCGCCTCATCGCGCTGATCAAGGAACACGGCCGCTGGACGGAGCCCACGTGAGTTTCCGGCCGGCATCCGGGCGTATCCAAATTTCCACGCCGTCACCTGTCCGTAACCCGTCTGTCACCTGTGTAAATCCACCCATCGCGGTGTATTAATTGTCACACTACTAAACCCCGTCGCCGGCCCCCCGGCCCGGACATTTTGTGGCAATCAAAAAACGCAAAAAGTTATGCTCAGATCGCGTGTGAACAACTTGTCAGAAAGTTCGCCTTGAAATGATTTTTGAGTTCACAATTACTACGCGCTCAGTCAGGCCTTTTCAGCTTCGGCTGGTTCTTTCACACGTCAAAAGTGACTCCCTTCTCCGCTTTGGTGCAAACGCCCTTCGTATCCATTGGCCATCAATGTCTTATATCATACCTTCCCCTGCCCCTATCTCTGTGATGGCCTGACCCAAATTTTGTTGCTGCCAGCAAGCGAGGAATCGGTCCCTCCAACGTGTCGTGAGCCCCCGCCTGGACCCAGTGTGAATAAAAACGCTTTTCTGTCAGCCCATGCCCTCTCTTTCCCTGCCCCCCAGTCTCTGGGAAACCGTCAAATGTGACTTCAAGTCACTTTTCCCGGAAGACGTTTTCCAAATGTGGTTCGAGCCCTTGGTGTGCCTCGAGACCACGGAGGACAGCATCACGCTCGGCGTGCCCAACGATTTCGCGTCCATCTGGATTCACGACAACTACTTGGACCTCATCACCCAGCGGTTGCGGCTCAATGCCGGCCGCATGGTCAACGTCTCCCTGCGGAAGTCCAATCTCAGCGCCCACAAGTCCTCCGCCGCTCCCGCTCCGGCGGCCGCGGAGCCCGCCACCCCGGCCCGCACCCGCCAATCCGCCAAGCGCGGACCGCGTTACGACGATCGCGGCGCTGTCGCCGGCTCGTTGAACGCCCGTAACACGTTCGAAACCTTTGTCGTCGGCGCCAACAACCAGATGGCCCACGCTGCCGCCCTCGCCGTCGCCCAAGCCCCCGCGCAGGCCTACAATCCCCTCTTCCTCTATGGCGAGACCGGCCTCGGCAAAACCCACCTGATGCATGCCATCGGGCACGCCATCATCCGCCAGAACCCCGACGCACGCGTCGCCTACCTCTCCACGGAAAAGTTCACCAACGAGTTCATCCAGGCCCTGCAGGAAAACAGCCTCACCAAGTTTCGCCAGCGCTACCGCCATGTGGACGTGCTGCTGATCGACGACGTGCAGTTCCTCGCCGGCAAGGAGCGCATTCAGGAAGAGTTCTTCCACACCTTCAACGACCTCTTCGAGTCCGGAAAACAGATCGTCCTCTCCAGCGACCGTCGCGCCAGCGAAATCCAGAAGCTCGAATCCCGCCTCGTCTCCCGCTTCGAATGGGGCCTCCCCGCCGACATCCAGGCGCCCGACTACGAGACCCGCGTGGCCATCCTCCGCAGCAAATCCGCCTCCCTGAAGGCCAATCTGCCCGACGCCGTCGTCACCTTCATCGCGCAGAACATCTCTAAGAACATCCGCCGCCTTGAGGGCGCCCTCATAAAGGTCGCCAGCTATTCCGCCCTCACCGGCAAGACTCTCGACCTCACCAGCACTGAGTTGCTGCTGCAGGACGTGCTCATGGAGCAGGCGCAGAACATGCTCACGATGGAGACCATCCAGAAGCGCGTGGCCGACCATTACCAGATCCGCCACAGCGACATGACGAGCAAGCGCCGGCCCAACAACATCGCCATCCCCCGCCAGATCGCGATGTATCTCGCCCGCACGCTGACCAAGCATTCCCTCCAGGAAATCGGCGACGCCTTCGGCGGCCGCGACCACGGCACCGTCATCCACGCCTGCAAGGCCGTGGACAACATGATGGAACAGGACGCCACCACCCGCAGCAGCGTGGACTTCCTCAAGGCCCAGCTAAGCCGCTAAGGCGTAGCACGGGCTCTCGGCCGTGAGTTTTGCGTGGCACGGGCGTCCCGCCCGTGAACGAACCACCAGCGGGACCAAAAACACGGAAAAACCATCCGTGTAATCCGTGGTCGCTTTGGATAAACCCAACCGGAATTACACTCCCGCTCCGCTTGCGTTCTATCGCCGCAATCATAATCCGTAACTCCAAGACCGAAAATCCCATGACTCTCACGCCCGAACAAAAAGCCGCCGTCGCCAGTTGGGTCGCCGCCGGCGCCAATCTCTCCCTCGTCCAAAAGCGGCTCGCCGATGAGTTCAAGATCGCGCTGACCTACCGCGACGTCCGTTTCCTCGTGGACGACCTCGACCTCACCCTCAAGGACCCCGCCCCCAAGGTGGATACCAGCGACGTGTCCAAGCCCGCCGCCCCCACTCCTCCCGCCGCCCGGGCCGAGAAGAAGGGCTTCCTCGACAAGGCCAAGGAAAAGCTCGGTCTCGGCGGCAGCGAAGACGAACTCCCGGCCGAGGAAGAACTCGCCGACGAAGGCATGGACGACCTCCCTCCCGCCGCCGGAAATGTCACCGTCGAGGTTGACAAGGTCACCCTCATCCCCGGCGCCCTTGCCAGCGGCAGCGTTACCTTCAGCGACGGCGTCACCGGCAAATGGATCGTGGACCACCAGGGTCGCCCCGGTTTCACGCAGGTCAGCCAGCCCGGCTACCGCCCCACCCCCGAGGACGCACAAGCCTTCATGCAGGAGCTAAGCCGCGCCTTCCAGCAGCGCGGCATGTGATTGCAGGGGCCCGCCTCGCGCGCCCGATCTCGCCGGAAAACAAACAACCCGCGGTTCGCAGGCAGGGCCTGACCTCCGGCCGGGCCGCTCAGCTCCGCATCGCGAGCTCCCGCTCGACACTCGGGCTGTGCCCGACGATCGCGCGGAATTGCCGGTGGAAATATTGCGGATTCCCCAGACCCGCCTCGATCGCCACCGCCTTCAACGGCAGCCGCGTCGCGGCCAACAAATGCCGCGCCAGCTCCACGCGCCGGTTGAGCACATAACGTTGCAGCGTCATCCCGTGGCGCGCCCGGAATTTGCGCGACAGATGATTCTGGCTAACCCCGGCGCGACGCGCCAGGGCCGGCACATCCAAGGCTTCGCGATAATGTTCATCCAGTTGCCGCCGCACCTGCTCCAGCACCCCGTCCACCCGCGTCGCCGCCTGCGCCGCCGAAGCCCGCGGGCGCGAACCCACTGCCACCGCCACGGTGAGCAACAGGCTTTGCAACGCGATGGACGCCGCCAGTCGCGCAAGCTTCGCCTCCGGACTGTCGCCTTCCGCAAGCCGGTGCAGGTGGATGATCTCCTGCAGCCGCTCGTTCAACCAGCGCCCTTGGGGACCCGGTCGCCAGTGCAACGGCAGGTGCAAAGGAGATTTGTCTGCCGGCAAAGTCTCAAAGTGCACGCAAAGATGATAGCCTGTGCCATCCAAGGCATAGCGCGTCGGCAGTTGTGCGGGCGTGAGCGTGAAATCCCCCGGTTGCAGCCGCACCAGCCGGTCACCCAACCACAAACGGGCGGTGTAATCATACAAGTGCAGCGCCACCGTGCCGCCGGAGACATACTCAACCCCGGGGTCATGCTCCGGCATGGGAAAACGCCCGCCGTTGCGCAGCACGGGGGCAGCCACCTGCGGCCAGTCGAGGGCATTGATGCTGTTTCCCATGTGTTGAAATCAGACAACAAGTGCAGAAATCCGACAACCGCTTTTTCTTTTCCCCCGGCGACGAAACCGGCTCGATTTCTTCACCCTCCCCATGCCCACCGCCCAATCCATCCGAACATTTTTCAAGAAAAACGGCTACTACTTTGCCCGCGGCGTTTACCGCCCGACCGAGCTCAAGGCCATGGAACGCGATTACGACCGCATCGTGCGCCAACTCGCCCGCACCGGCGAGCTCACCACCCAGTGGACAGGCGAGCGCCAGAAAAAAGCCGGCGGGGAGAGCAACTTCATCACCCATACCCACAACGTGCAGTGCTTCTCCGCCGTCTGGCTGCGGGCCATTCAGTCGCCGCGTCTGCTCGACATCGCCGAGGCCATCCTCGGGCCTGATATCATCCTGCACCACACCAAGCTCATCCAGAAACCGCGCGAGGACGGCATGCCGTTCTCGATGCACCAGGACTGGTCCTACTTTCCCTCGGTCAAGGACACCATGATCGCCGCCTCCATCCATGTCTCCGCGGCCACCGACGAGATGGGCTGCCTGCGCGTCTATCCGGGCTCGCACAAGCTCGGCCGCGCCGCCCACACGAGCGGACAGGAACCCTGCGACCTGCTCGACCAATATCCGCTGGAAAATGCGACCGTGCTCGAGGCCGAACCCGGCGATGTGCTCTTCTTCCACTACTTCACCCTCCACGGCTCAAAGCACAACCGCTCCCGCAAGCTGCGGAAAAACATGCTCGTGCAGATGCACGCCGGCGACGACGAGATCGAGGCCGGCAACGGCCACCCCAATGCCCGCATCACCCTCCGCGGCTGGAACCACCGGATGAGCCGCGCCATCGCCAACTCGGTCACCACCTGATCTTCTGCATCTCAGACCGGCACAGGGACGTGCCGGTCCACCCCCGATCGCACCATGGCAATTTTAGTGAAACTATGACCGGAAAAGGTAGAGCCCGACCTCCGGGCGGGCTTCGGTCCGCTCGGAGAGCGGACCCTACCGGCGCTACCGCGCCACAGAGCTGCGACACAGTTTAATTTGACGCGCCCCTGGCGAATCCTTTCGCCCGAGCTCTCCGGATCAGTGTTTATTAGTGTGGATAAGTGGTTAACTCCGTTTCCGATTTCCTTCCGGTTTCAGCCCTTCAGTTTTCAGCCTTTCAGCCTTTCTTCCCTTCCCCATGCGCACGGTTCACATCGTCCTCAATGCCCACCTCGACCCAGTCTGGCTCTGGCCCTGGACCGCCGGCGTCGATGAATGCCTCAACACGTGTTACACCATGTGCAACACGCTCGACCGGCACCCCGACATCATCTTCACGCGCGGCGAGGCCTGGGTCTATGAGCAGGTGCGCCGCCACGATCCCGCGCTCTTCCGCCGCATGAAGGCCCACATCAGCGCCGGGCGCTGGTCCGTCGTCGGCGGCTGGTGGATCCAGCCCGACTGCAACCTCCCGGGGCTCGAAAACATGCACCGGCAGATCGCACTGGGCCGCAACTGGTTCAAAAAGCACCTCGGGCGCTTTCCCCGCATCGGCTACAACGTCGATTCCTTCGGCCACACCGCCGCGCTGCCCGATGTGATGGCGGCCCACGGTCAGGACAGCTACGTTTTTATGCGGCCGATGGCGCACGAGACGACCCTCCCCGCCCGCGTCTTCCGCTGGCGCGGCCGGCCGGGGGGCAAGGTCGTCAACACCTTCCGCATCCCGCACGGTTACTGCACCATCTTTCCGCCCACGCTGGAGCACGTCGCCGGTTCGCTGGAAGGCCTGCCCGCCGGCGTCACGCACACGATGAGCTTCCTCGGCGTCGGCGATCACGGCGGCGGTCCCAACGAGCATATCATCCGCTGGGTCCGGGAAAACCGAAACGCCATCCCGGGCGCGCGTATGGTTTTCTCCTCGCCGGAAAAATTCTTCCGCGCGCTCGCGCCGCAGGTGAAGCACCTGCCGGTCGTCACCGGCGAGCTGCAGATGCACGCCATCGGCTGCTACACCACTCACCGGCCCGTGAAGGTCGGCGTCCGCCGCGCCGAGAATCACCTCGCCCAAGCCGGCGAAGCCCTCGCCCAAGCCAAGCCCGCGGAACGCAAGGCCGCCGCGCCCGCGCTCCAAGCCGCGTGGGAGAATCTCTGCTTCAACTCTTTTCACGACACCCTCGGCGGCAGTTGCACGCCGAGCGCTGCCAAAGCGGCCGACGACCAGCTCGCCGGCGCCAAGGCCGCCGCTGAAACCATCCTCAGTGAGACCTTCCGCCGCCGCGTCCACGCCCTGCCGGCCGACCGCCGCCAGCAGATGGTGTTTGCCAATTACACCGCCAAAAAATTCTCCGACTTCGTCGAGCACGAGCCCTGGCTCGAATGGACGCACTGGAAGCCCGACTGGTGCCTCCTCGACGAACGCGGCCACCTCGTGCCTCACCAGATCATCGAGCCCGAGACGCTCATGCCCGACACCATGCGTGTCCTCTTTCCGCTCGATCTCGCCCCCGGCGCCCTCCGCAGCCTGCGCATCGCCCGCAATCCCGGCAAGAAGCCCGCACCGCTCAAGGGCGCCGCACCGGACTTCACTCTCACCGTTGCCACCGACGGTCGCGGCACACTTCGCACACCGGATGGCACCGCTTGCCCGCTGCCCGAGCTGCGGCTGATCGAGGACAAATCCGACACCTGGTCCCACGGCATCGACCGTTTCGCCGGCCCGCAGCTCGATCACGCCCACTGGGACGAGCCCGAATTCATTGAGAACGGTCCGCTGCGCCAACTCTGGCGACTGACCGGCCGCATCGGCGCCAGCCGCCTTTGCGCCGACTGGCGCCGCTACCGCGGACAAGATTTCTACGAACTGCGCCTGCGCGTCACTTGGCACGAACATCACCGCCTGCTGCGGCTCTCCTGGGCCCCCGGCGCCGCCATCACCTCACGCGAAGACGGCATTCCCGGCGGCGGCCTGCCCCGCGCCAGCGACGGTCGGGAACTCCCCTTGCGCGACCGCTCATTGCTCAAACTCGCCGACCACACCCGCGCCGGCGTGGTCGCGCCCGACGTGTTTGCCGTCAGCGGCAACGAACGCGAGGTCCACCTCACCCTCCTGCGTTCCTGCCCCTTTGCTCACCACGATCCAAAAATTCTGCCCGAAAAACTCGAGCACTACGCCTGGCAGGATCAGGGCGAACATACCTTCCTCTTCCGCTACTTCCCCGCGGACCGCATCACCGCCCGTGAACTCGACCGCCACGCCCTGCACCTGCAGCAAAAACCTGTCGCCGCCGACCTCACCCGCGGCATGCCCTTCCGTCCCTTCAAGGACCAGCCCGGCTGGCCGGAGTGAAACATCGGTCCGTTCTTGTAGGAGTCTGCCTGCAGATAGACTACCATTCAAACCACTCCGATCCGCGTGACTCGGATCGATTGCTGCGTATGATCGGGCCAGCAATGTAGTGAAACCTCATAAAACAGCGCGATCTAGTTGATACGACCCACAGAATCCAGCTCTTGCAATTCGCCTGCACGAAAAAGTGTAACACGTAATCGAGCTAGAAAATCCGTAACGCTACGCTGTCTCTTAAAGTGAACTAACACTCCCTCAAGCACCGAGCAAGCGCTGGAACTCTGTCTCGTCGATGACGGGCACGCCGAGTTGTTGGGCCTTTTCGAGTTTCGATCCCGCTTCAGCGCCGGCGAGGACGTAGCTGGTCTTCTTGCTCACGCTGCCGCTCACTTTGCCGCCTGCAGCGAGAATCTTTTGTTCAGCCTCCTCACGCTTCATCGTCGGCAGCGTGCCCGTGAGGACGAAGGTCTTCCCCGTGAACACGCCCGCGGCGACCACCGTGCCCTGCGGATCAATGCCGAGTTTCCTTAGTTTGGTCAGCAGCCGCTTGCCCGGCGCACTCGTGAAAAACTCCACCACGCTCGCCGCCACGGCCGGACCGATGTCCGATGGCACCCCAGCCAGAGGACCCGCATCCAGTGCGACGATCTCGGCATCGAGCCGCGCGCAGAGCTCTTTGCGCCGGGCCTTGTCCTCGTCAGAATTGGCCGGATTTTTCCGCGAACTAGGCGCCTGCAGCTCCCGCTCGGCGGCAAGCTCGGCTTTTTTCAAGACCGCGCGGAGGAGCGCCGAGTCGGCCAGTTCTGCGAAATTACGGTGGCGTCGCCCGAGTTCGCGGGCGGTCGTTTCGCCCACGTCGGGCACGCTGAGCGCGTAGAGCCATTTCTCCAGCGGCAGAGTCCGCGCGGCCTCGCGGGTGGCCAAGACTTTGGCGGCATTCTTCTCACCGAACACACGCGACTCATCCGCCGTGCCGAGGTTGAGTGTCGCCAGCGTTTCCAGCGGGACATTGTAGAGGTCCGGCGGATCCTGCACGTGGCCGAGCTCGACCAATTTTGAGGCCACCACGCCGCCGACGCCGTCAATCGCCAGCGCTTTCCGGCTGCAGAAGAAACCGAGACGCCCGGTGCGCTGCGCGGAGCAATCGTAATTCTGGCACTTCCACGCCACGCCCTGCGCCTCCTCGTAGGCGACGGCCAGTTTGGCGATTTTGCCGCCGCACACGGGACACTTGTAACCCACCGCGGCCGGCAGGTCGAATTCCGGCGCGCCGGCCGGGCGTTCTTCCGGAAAGGAGCGCAGCACCGCCGGGATGACCTCGCCGGCCTTCTCGATCTCGACGAGGTCGCCGACGCGGATGTCCTTGCGGCGGATTTCCTCCTCGTTGTGCAGCGTGGCCCGCGCGATGGTGCTGCCGGCGAGAAACACCGGTTCCAGCTCGGCCACCGGGCTGAGGATGCCGGTTTTCCCTACCTGGATGGTGATGGACTTGAGCCGCGTGCGCGCGGTGTCGGGCTTGTATTTGTAGGCGATGGCCCAGCGCGGCGCCTTGTCGGTCGAGCCCACCTCGCGCTGCAGCGCCATGTCGTCGAGCTTCACCACGGCGCCGTCGGTGCCGTAGGCAAAAGTGCGGCGCAACGCATCGAGTTCGCCGATGGCCGCCCAGACTTCGTCAATCCCGTGCACGCGCCAAATGCGTTCGACCTGCGGCAACCCCCAGGACTGCAGCCGCGCATGCAACTCGCCCTGGGTCGTGACCACGGCTGGTTCACAATGACCCAGGCTGTAGAGAACAATGGAAAGTTTGCGACGGGCCACTTCCGCGGAATCGAGCTGCTTGATAGTGCCGGCAGCGGTGTTGCGCGGATTCGCGTAGAGTTCTTCGCCGGCGGCGGCGCGCTCGGAGTTGATTCGCGCGAACTCGGCGGCAGTCAGATAAATTTCGCCGCGAATCTCAACGACATCGGGCAGCACCGTCCCGCGCACTTTTTTGAGCTCATGCGGCAGCGAAGCGATGGTGCGCACATTGGCGGTGACGTCGTCGCCCTTGTCGCCCTGCCCGCGGGTCACGGCGCGGACGAAGCAGCCGTGCTCATACGTCAGGCTCACCGCGAGGCCGTCGATCTTGGGTTCGACCGTGTAGTGCAGATTCTCCGCGCCGAGCAGCCGGACCATGCGGGCGTGGAAGGCGCGGACTTCTTCCTCGCTGTAGGTGTTGTCGAGGCTGAGCATCTTCTGCCGATGTGCCACCTCCTTGAATCCCTGCATGCGATCGTCGCCGACCTGCTGCGTGGGTGAATCGGCGCTGGCAAAGAGCGGAAACTCCGCCTCCAGGTCGGCCAACTCGCGCTTCAGCCGGTCGTATTCGAAATCGGTGATCTCAGGCTTGGCCTGCCGGTAGTAGCGCTCGTCGTGCCGCGCGACCTCGGCGCGGAGTTGGGCGATACGTAGCTGGGCCTCGGCGGGAGTCATGAGGGCTGATTTGGAACCACCGCCGCGGGGTTTTCAACCCGCCGTTGACGGCCAAACAACGGCCGTTCCAGCCAAGCCCGGTAGCGGGACCAGCGGGTGTAGAAAAAAACGGCCACCAGCGCACCCAGGGAGTCGGCCACCCAGTCGGCCACTTCAACCATGCGGCCCGGCGTGAAGCTCTGCCTCCACTCGTCCGCCAACCCGTAGAGGGAGACGAGCAGCACTGCCGCCCAAGGCCGGCAGCCCGTGCGCACCACCAGCGTGCCGAGCAGCCCGAAAACCGCAAAATGCGCCACTTTGTCGATCCCGATGACATCGGGCGCCGCCACCTCCCCGCGGCCCGAGGCGGCAAAGATCAACCCCGCCAGCAACAGCGGCCAAAACCAAAGCATCAGGGTGCGCGGCAAAGTCATGTCGCCTGCCACGTTCGCGGAGCCGGCCGCGCCGACAAGCCAATCCCGCTCGCCGCGACCGGCAAAAATACCACTTGCCACCGCCGCCCGCATCCCGCTTTGTGGCCGTTCTCTTGTTCGGGCCGTAGCGTAGCCTGGTAGCGCGCTTGCATGGGGTGCAAGAGGTCGTGAGTTCGAATCTCACCGGCCCGACCATTTTGAACGACTTTCGTATGGCTGACGCCGACAGTGCAGACTCGGTCAGTTCAGCCACACAGCCTCGTATAGCGATGCTCGAGCGGGGGCGTTAGGCTATATCTTTGCAATCATTCCCGACTTGCCAGTCGTTCTATGTTGCCGTGGAATATTGATTCTTCTGCCCGGGTGGCGGAATTGGCAGACGCAGTGGACTCAAAATCCACCGCCCTCTAAAGGCTTGTGGGTTCGACCCCCACCCCGGGCACCAAATTAAGTTTCTTCGGACTTCATCGGAGTGACGGGTTTAGCGAAGTGGCCGGGAAGGCTGCGGGTCGCAGGCAGCGATGAGGATGCGAGTTGCAGGACTTATTCCTTAGCTATCATCTGAAGTATCCTAGGGAAGATCCACCGGCCGCAGTTCAGAACAAGAGGCGGAGATCCATAAACCAAATTCTAGGCAAATAAGCCCACCCATCTGGCCAGATAGGCAAACTGGTGAGCACGCCGATCTAAACTGTTACCAGCGGAAAAGCACGCCACCACTCAGGTTGTAGCCTGGGTGCCCGTAGCTCAAGGGGCTGCTTTCAGCGGAGAAGTAAGCATAGCCACTTCTACTCAATTCCGCAGTAAGTGAGGAGCGTAACTGCAGAAATCTCGGATCAGGGCGCTGTGCACGCACGGTATACATTGGTGCATTTGGGGTGATCATGCTGATCTTGCTGGATGCACCCTCCTCGTATGTTTCACCAAGATATGCCACACCAGTGGCGAAATTTAGGGGTAAGCGATCTAGCTTTAGCTGCCAATTGGCGTCGAGATTTACGCCGAATGCTGTCCGCGCGGTCTTGCCAGAATGATGCCTGAGCGCCACCGGGATAGGTCCTCTCTCATTAAAACCTCCCATCCAGGACACCCCAGAATGTGCTTCCCCCGATAAAACGGACACGCGTTGAGCGTGATGGTTGATGGTTAGTTGATGTGTGCTTCGTAGTCGAGGGGACTTTGATAGCCGAGGGAGGAGTGAAGCCGGACCCGGTTATAGAAGCTCTCGATGTAGTCGAAGATTGCGGTGGTGGCTTCGGCGCGAGTGCGGAAGTCGTGACGGTAAACCAGCTCGTGTTTAAGCGTGCTCCAGAAGGCTTCCATGGTGGTGATCCTGTCCCCTGAAACTGGACATGGCTTGAGTTAGGGTTTCCGGGTGGGTAAACGTCAAAATCCCATCTCCATGCCTCGTAAAAAGTGTTCCGAAGAGCAGATCATCTACGCGCTGCGTTCCGTGGAAGGCGGCGCCAAGATTGGTGAAGTGTGTCGGCAGCTCGGTGTGGCCGAGCAGACGTATTTCCGCTGGAAGCGGCAATACGGCGGCCTCGGTGTCAGTGAGCTGCGCGAGTTGCGACAACTCCGCGACGAGAACAGTTCCCTCAAGCGCTTGGTTGCGGACCTGAGCCTCGACAAGCGGATGTTGCAGGAGGTGCTGGCAAAAAAAGTCTGAAGCCGTCGCGCAAGCGCCCGATCGTCAATTGGCTGA
>Ga0169931_10000799_pt1 | contig 52329 bp, 51 predicted proteins | sample Kivu_15m_20L_FD_129675 | JGI IMG/M metagenome (GOLD analysis project Ga0169931, IMG submission 129675) | Freshwater microbial communities from Lake Kivu, Western Province, Rwanda to study Microbial Dark Matter (Phase II) - Kivu_15m_20L... | ecosystem: Environmental > Aquatic > Freshwater > Lake...
TGGGCGCCTAGATCACGGCCCACTTGGGCGCCTAGATCACGGCCCGACTGGGCGCACGCTGTTATCAGCTGAATGTCAGTGAGATTCGCCGGGGCGATAGGGAAGACCGGCGTGGGCGGGCGGTCGCAACTGCTGTCGCGCTCCGGCCAACACGATCACCGTCACGATGTACGGCGTCGCGGCCACGAACTCCGACGGCACCTTGTCGACCACGTTGTACGCGATCACCAGACACACCGCGGCCGCCAGACAACTCGTCACGATCACCGAGCGACGCCGCAACACCATCACCGCCGCGACGATCACCAACGCCACCGCGGCCACCAACAGCAACGCCGGAACGTTGCGTTCGTCGCGGTACTTGAGCGCAGTCGGGAACCCGAACAGCAATGACCCGCGGAACACGCCCCACGGCTGCCAGTTTCCGAAGATCGTGGTGGCCAGGCCGATGAATCCCTGACCGCCCGTCTGTCCCTGGCGATACGTGCTGGTGAACACGCACGACAAGTACGCGCCACCGAAGGCCGCCAACGCACCGCTGATCGCCATCGCCTGATACCGCAGACGATTGATCGCCACGCCCAGCGACTCGCCGGCCTGCGGCGACTCACCGCTCGAGCGCAGACGCAAACCCCAGCGGGTGCGCCACAACACGTACACCGACAGCGGAATGATGGCGATCGCCAGGATCGTGGGCAGATACACGTCGCTCACGAGTCCGCGAATGAAACCGGCCATGTCGGGGATCAACGGAACGTCGTGCTTGTCCTCGAACCATTTCAATATGTCGGGACTCTTCCAATTGCCGATTCGTCCGCCGGCCAGGAACGGCATATCGAACTCGCCGTACCCACCCTTGCCCGGAGGCGATTGACTTTCGCCGCCACCCTTTTGTCCCTTGAAGAAGATGATCGAGAGGTACTCGGTTGAGCCAGCAGCCAACGTGTTGATGGCGATACCCGACACCACGTGGTCGACATTGAAGCGAACTGTCGCCAACGCGTGCAGCAGGCCCACGAGCATGCCGCCCACCAGAGCCAGGGCGATGCCGCCCCACGAGCCCCACTTCCAGGCGCCGTACCCACCGCACCACGAGCCGATGATCATCATGCCCTCGATACCGATGTTCACGATGCCGGCCCGTTCGGCCCACAGACCAGCCAGACCGGCCAACAGAATCGGCGTGGCCACTCGCAAGGTCGACGAGATGGTGCCCGAACTCGTGATGTCGTCGGCGTCGGCGATGATGCGCACGATCGAGAAGATCAAGAGTCCGCCGAGCCACAAGATGGAGGCACGCCGCAACGGTGACAGGTTCTTCCATGCCAGCGAGCGCGGAGCGGACGTGGGCTGCAGGGTGGCGGTCACGACTTGACCTCCGCCTCGATCTCGGCGGTGGCCTTGCGTTGAATTCGTCGGTTGTCCCAGCGCTTGACGGCCTCGTTGATGATCACGACCGCGAGCACGATGATGCCCGACATGATCGTGGTGATCTCCTTCGGGATGTCCTCGAGCTGCAACTTGCCCGACGCCTCACCGAGGAAGCCGAAGAGCAGAGCCGAGAAGAAGATGCCGAGCGGGTGATTTCGTCCGAGTAGCGCCACCGCGATGCCGTTGAAACCCTGTTGTTCGGCCAGGTTGTTCTGATACGCGTGCACGTCGCCGAGAAGCGCACGCATGCCCACCAACCCGGCGACGGCGCCCGACAGCAACAGCGAGATGAGGATCATCTTCTTCGGGTTCACGCCGGTGGCTCGTGCGGCACCCGAGTTGCCACCCGATGCGCGCAGGCGGAAGCCGAACTTGGTCTTCCAGACGACGACCCAGAACAGGATCAGTACCAGGATCGCGACGATGAACATGCCGTTGAGACGGCGATCGACGAGGTCGGGGAACCAGGCCGACGTGGGCAACTCCTTCGTCTTCACGAGAAGACTCTCGGTCGGGCTCTCCACTCGGAAGAAGTCGTCGAACGCCCAGGCCACCAGCGACAGCGCGATGAAGTTGAGCATGATCGTAGAGATCACTTCGTTCACGTTGCGCTTCACCTTGAGCCAACCGGCGATGCCAGCCCACAACGCTCCGGCGGTCATGGCCACCACGAGGCAGAACGCGACGTGCAGAACCGGCGGCAAGTCGACGGCGGCGCCGACCACCGCGGTGGTGAGAAGAGCCACCCGCATCTGACCCTCGACGCCGATGTTGAACAGATTCATCTTGAATCCGATCGCCACGGCAGCGGCCGAGATCATGAGCGGAGTCGCACGATTGGCCATGCCTTGCAGCACGCGAGATTCGCCGGCCGCACCGAATAAGGTGCTGTACGCCTTGACCGGGTCCTTGCCGGTGATCAACAAGATGATCGCCGAGATGGCGAGGGCAACGAACACGGCCAGTACCGAACTGGCTGCCGTCACCATCGCGCGTTGGAGACGCGGGTTCTTCATCGGGCCGCCTCGCGATCCTGGATTTCGCCGGTCATGTAGGTGCCGAGCAACTCGGGTGTGGCGCGACGCGGGTCGAGTTCGGCCGTGACACGTCCGTCGAACATCACCACGATGCGATCGGACAAGCCGATGAGCTCTTCGAGATCGGCCGAGATGAGCAACACGCCCAGACCGTGGTCGCGCGCGTGGCGCAACTCTTCCCAGATGGCGGCCTGCGCTCCGACGTCGACACCGCGCGTGGGATGGGCCGCCAACAGAATCTTCGGATTGGTGGCCATCTCACGACCGACCACGAGTTTCTGCTGGTTGCCACCCGACAATGCGAAGGCCGGGACCTGTTCGGACGGGGTGCGCACACCGAAGCGACGAATGATCTCTCGAGCGTCGGCTTCGGCCTTGCGGCGACCGATGAACGGTCCACTCGTGAGAGTGGGTTCGTCCTCACGACCGAGCATCGTGTTCTCCCACAACGGAGCGTCGAGGAGCAGTCCCTCGCGATGACGGTCGAACGGGATGTACGACAGGCCGGACGTGATGCGCTCACGCGTCTCGACACCGGTGAGATCGCGACCGGCGATTTCGACACGTCCGTTCTCCAGTGGCATGAGTCCGAGAATCGCCTCGCACAATTCGAACTGCCCGTTGCCTTCCACACCGGCTACGCCGACGATCTCGCCCGATCGAACCGACAACGAAATGTCTTCGAGCGCGAGTTTGGCTCCGGCGGCCGCGCCGGCAACCGAGAGGTCGCTCACCGCGAGAACGACCTCCGAACCAATCGGTGTTTCACGTCCGGACGGATCGGGGAGATCGCTGCCCACCATGAGCTCGGCCAGACCCCGACGGTCGACCTGGCTCGGAGTCGTCGTGGCGACGGTGGTTCCCTGGCGCATGACGGTGATCTCGTCGCAGTAGCGCAACACTTCGTCGAGTTTGTGCGAGATGAAGATGACCGTGCGGCCTTCGGCGACCAGTCGCTTGAGCGTGGCGAACAACTCTTCGACTTCCTGCGGCACGAGCACGGCGGTGGGTTCGTCGAGAATCAGGATCTGCGCCCCGCGGTAGAGCACCTTCAGGATCTCCACGCGCTGACGTTCGCCCACGCCAAGTGTGCCGACCAGATCGTCCACATCGAACGACACGCCGAGTGATGCCGCGAGTTCGGTGAGGCGGGTCTTGGCCGCCTCCGAATCGATCCGGCCACGACGGCCCGCTGGTTCGTTGCCGAGAATGATGTTCTCGAGAATCGACAAGTTGTCGGCCAGTTTGAAGTGCTGGTGCACCATGCCGATGCCGGCGGCGATGGCGTCGGTGGGGGACTTGAACGTGATTCCCCGGCCGTTGACGGCGATCGAACCTTCGTCGGGCTGGTGCATGCCGTACAACGTCTTCATGAGCGTCGACTTGCCGGCGCCGTTCTCGCCGACCACGGCGTGGATGGTGCCGGGCCGCACTCGTAGCGACACGTTGTAGTTGGCCACCACACCCGGGAAGCGTTTGGTGATACCCGACAGTTCGACTGCCAGTGCTCCCGCCTCGTTCATGCCACCCCCGGAGTAGTCGCACCGTTCCGGTGCGCCGTGAACGCATCCGTTATAGCAGAGCCGGAAAGCAGTGAGCCCGGGTCGATGACCCGGGCTCACTGGAGTTTCGGACTTCTTCGTGAGAAGTTCGACGAACTCGTGATCGTCAGTGACGATCAGGGTGCCGTCGGCACCTCGATCTCACCGGCGACGATCTTGGCCTTGATCTCGTCGAGCTGACCGGCGATGTCATCGACGTATCCACCCGAGGTGGCGTAGCCGACGCCGTCGTTGCTCAGATCGAACACCTTGATGCCGCCGGCGGTGTCACCCTCGCAAGCAGCCTTCATGGTTTCGAACACCGCCACGTCGACGCGCTTCAGCATCGAGGTGAGAATGCGTGCACGCTGATCGTCGTTGGCGGCAGTGAGATACTGGTCGCTGTCGACACCGATGGCCCACTTGCCGGCCTCGACGGCGGCCTCGATGGTGCCCGCACCCGAACCGCCAGCGGCGGTGTAGATGATGTCGGCGCCTTCGCCGTACCAGCCCGAGGCGATTTCCTTGGCGCCTGCGACGTTGCCCCATGCGGAGTTGTCACCGGCTGGTCCGAGGTAAGCGACCTTCACTTCGATGTCGGGGTTGATGAAGCGCGCACCAGCGGCGTAACCGGCCTCGAACTTCTTGATGAGGTCGATCTCCTGGCCACCGATGAAGCCGACGATGCCCGACTCGCTCTTCAGAGCAGCGGCCGCACCGACGAGGAACGAACCTTCCTGCTCGGCGAACACGAGGCTGCGCACGTTCGGTGCTTCGACGACCGAGTCGACGATGCCGAAGGTGACGCCGGTGTTGGCGGCGGCGACTTCGCCCATCGGGTCGGTGAACATGAAGCCCACGCCGACGATTACGCCAGCGCCGTCACCGGCGAGGAGTTCGAGGTTGGCCTTGCGGTCCTCGTCGACAGTCGCCTCGAGTTCCTTCACTTCGATGCCGAGTTCGGCGGTTGCGCGCTCGCCACCAGCGGCGGCCGAGTCGTTGAACGTTCCGTCACCGCGACCACCGGTGTCGAAGGCGATGCCGCCGACGAGGTCGCAGCCGCCACCAGCGGCTTCAGTGCCCGCGGGCGCTTCAGTTGCCGATGAACCGCCGTCGTCGTCGCCACCACAGGCAACGGCGAAGAGGCTCAGAGCAGCGAGCGGCGCGAGCAGCAAGCGTGATTTCTTGAGCATGTGTTTGGATTCCTCCCCTTGGACGTCCGACTGGGGTGTCGGACGTGGTTGGTTGCGCCAACCTTACACCTGGCCGAACTACTGGTTTCGGCCACGCTCCTGGATCTTGGCCCTGCGCTCGGCCACTTTTTCGGGAGAAAAGCTGGTGCGCCGCCACTCGGCTCCGTCGCGTGCTTCGATCGTCCAGCCGTCGTTAGCGGCGTGAATGTCGCGGTAGGTCCGACGAATCTGCCGGACCCCGGGTTGGTCGTTGCCGATGATGTCGCGCGCGATCCGCCGCGTGAACGACATGAGTTCGGTGTGGGGAACAACGTGATTGACGAGTCCGAAGGCGAGTGCCTCGTCGGCCGACATGAAGTTGCCGGTGAAACTCATCTCGCGAGCGCGCCGAAGTCCGATGGCTTCCGGGAGGAGAACGGTGAGCCCCCAGCCCGGCATCACACCGACGCGCGAATGCGTGTCGCCGAACTTGGCGTGCTCGGATGCGATGAGGAAGTCGCAGTTGAGCGCGAGTTCGAAACCGCCCGTGATGGCCACGCCGTTCACGGCACCGATGAGGGGCTTGTCGACCATCGGGAACGGTCCGCGCACTCCGTCGGAGTTGGGTCGTCCGTCGGCACCCGAACCCGAGCCGAGATTGCCGCCCGTCGAGCCCAATTCCTTTAGGTCGAGTCCGGCGCAGAACGCGGGATCGGTGCCGGTGAGAATGATTACGTCGACGTCGTCGCGATCGTTGGCTTCACGAAGACGGTGCGGAAGTTCGCGGAGTACTTCGCTCGACAGTGCGTTGCGCGCGTCGGGTCGATTGAGGGTGACGGTGGCGATGCGCTCGCTCACGTCGAACAACACGACACCTGATTGTGATGTGCCAGATTGTGCAGTCGACATGGTGATTCAGGCTCCTTCGTTCTCGGCGGGCAGGAACGAGTACTTCACGTCTCCGAGTTTCACGAGCATCGCCGCGATCCAACCGCCGAGAGCACCGAAGTGATCGTCGAGTGCTGTGCTCGATCCGTCGGCCAGCGACTGATCGGAGAGTTCGTACAAGCCCTCGTACGTGCACTCGACCGCGTACTCGCATTCGGGAGCACCGGGCGACGAACTCGAGACGTCGAGCGACTCGCCGTCGTACGCGGCTTCGACGGTGATGCCGGCGCGTTCGAGTCGGCCGTCGCCGACGAGCGGACTGGTGGCCGGCAGCAATTCGCGCACCAGAGCGATATCGGGTTGCGCGCTGATGCGTTGGATGCGCAGAACGATCTCCATCTCGATCGCCGGTCGCTCGTCGGACGAATCTTCGACGTACCAACGGCGATAAGCGGTCTGGCTCCACGACGGCCAGTCGAAGGTGATGTGCGCCAGCACGCGAGGGGGGAGTCCCTCACCCGGTAGCCCGTAACTCGTTTCCCACGACAGATCGCCCAACAAAACGTCGACCTGGAAGTGTTCCTCGAACGCCTGACGCTCGAGGAAGGCGCGCTCGAACGCATCGCGCAATGCGCTGATGACGTCGGTGAACACGTGGTCGAGCACGGCTCGAACCTATCGCTCGTGCGAGACTGACCTCGTGACGAACAACGACGCTCTCGTACTCCTCGACATCGCCGACGGCGTGGCCACCATCACGCTCAACAATCCCGGCGAGCGCAACACGCTCACGGCTCCGATGGTCGAGCAGATCACCGCCGCCATGGACCGCATCGAGTCCGACCCGGCCATCGGGGCCATCGTGGTCACCGGTGCGGCGCCGGCTTTCTGCGCCGGAGCGAACCTGGGCAACCTCCAGCAGAGTTCGGCCGAGAGTCTGGGCACCATCTACGAAGGTTTCTTGCGCATCGCGCGCAGCGAACTGCCCACCATTGCGGCCGTCAACGGGGCGGCGGTGGGAGCGGGTATGAATCTGGCCCTGGGTTGCGATGTTCGGGTGGCCGCGCGGCGCGCCAAGTTCGACACGCGGTTCTTGCAGATCGGCATCCACCCTGGTGGCGGACACACCTGGATGCTGCGTCGCATCGCCGGACCCCAGACCGCCATGGCCACGGTGATCTTCGGCGAAGTGGTCGACGGCACCGAGGCCGAGCGCCTGGGCATCGTGCACCGCTGCGTGGACGACGATCAACTGCAGACCGTCGCGCACGCGATGGCGGCGCGGGCGGCCGCGGCTCCCCGTGAGTTGGTCATCGAAACCAAGAAGACCATCAAGGCCATGGCCGATGTGACGGTGCACGACGACGCGGTGGCCCGCGAGCTCACACCGCAACTCTGGAGCACCCGCCAGCCCTGGTTCGCCGAGCGCATCGCCGCTCTGCAGGCGCAAATCTCCAGCAAGAAGTAGCGGCGTACCGCAGCGCACCCACCATCCAGGTTGCCCTTGAAATCTCCGGCCGGAGGAGTACGGTTCGGCCAAGGGAGTTCAACGGAACCTGTGAAAGGGGGACCGATGAGCAAGCGCCATCGTTCGGACGAGGCGGTACCGCTACCCCGGGCCGAATTGCGGGCCCATGCGCACAACGAGCGCCATCGCGTGAAGGGTGAACTTCACGAGTTGGCTGCGCTCGTGTCGCACGGAGTCGAACCCGACGACGTGATCGACCCGGGCGCCGAGTGGAAGCCCACGCATCACCACGACGCCGATCGAGCGATCAAGAAACTCGACTCGTCGCGACGCCTGCGGCACTGGAAGCGCAAGGACTGGAAACGGCGCACGGTGGTCAGGCGGCAGAAGAATGCCGCGTGGCGTCGACTCGCCGACACGGCCTGATTCTTCGACCTACCCGAGTCTCAGGTCGGTGCGCTGGTGAGCCAGGCGCGCGCGAACTCGTCGCGCCGTTCGGCCCACTCCTCGGTAGTGATGCCGTAACGAACGTGGTCTTCCCACACACCGTTGATTTCGAGGAACCGCAACGCGGTCCCTTCGTTGCGGATGTCGAGTTTCTCCATCACGCGATGGCTGTTGTGATTGCGCGGCACGATGCAGATCTCGACGCGATGCAGATCGAGTTCTTCGAACGCGTACCGCAGAACCACCGCCACCGCTTCGGCGACGTAACCGTGGCCGGCGCGCGCCTGATCGATCCAGTATCCGATGGTTCCGCTCTGGAGAGCTCCGCGTACGACGTTGTTGAGATTCACCTGTCCGGCGAAGGCGTTGTCGACGAAGAGTCCGAAGGCGTAACTGACTCCGGTCTGACGGTCGCGCTCCTGCAGATTGCAGCGTGACGTGAAAGCGTCTCGATCGGTGCTCGGATCGGGTGCGTACGGAACACGTTGCGGTTCCCATACGGTGAGCCAGTCGTGGTTGCGACGGCGTACTTCCGACCAGGCCGGGAAGTCGGGGGCCACGAGGGGACGCAGCATCACACGACGCCCGTAGAGGCGCAGCGAACCCGTGGTACGGGCCGGATGATCGGTGTGTCGGGACGTGCGGGTCATGGTTCACCCAGCAGTTCAGCACACACACCGTCCATGAGGTTGTGCGCAGACACGGTGATGGCGGAAGCATCGAGTCGACGTATCAGCGCCACCAGTACGCACAGACCTCCGACGATCACGTCGGCGCGGTCTCGGGGCAGGCCCGGGTTGTGGACGCGGTCGGCGAGCGGCTCGGTGGCGAGGGTACGGAACACGTCCTCCACGGCGGCCCGCTCGAGGTCGAATCCGTGCAGTGCGGCCGGATCGAAGACTCGCTGGCCCATCTCGACGGCAGCCGCGGTGACGATCGTGCCGGCCGTTCCGATCAAGTGGGTCGCCCGAACCACATCGGGGATCTCTCGGATGATGTCATCCACCAAGTCGTAGGTGTCGCCGATGGCGTTGGTGAGTTCCTCTGGTCGAGGCGGGTCGGCGGTGAAGTGCCGTTCGGTGAGGCGAACCGCACCCACGTCGAGACTGCGCGCCGCCACCACGGTGGGTCGGCCACCCACCAGTTCGCCCAGGATGAGTTCGGTCGATCCGCCACCGATGTCGATGACCAGATGGAAACCAGGTGGCACCGTCAGACCGGTGACGGCGCCGCGATGGGCCAAACGTGCTTCGTCGATTCCGCTCAGCAACTCGGGTGCAGATGACGTGGCGGTCTCGACGGCCTCGAGAAAGGCCAGGCCGTTGGATGCGTCGCGAGTGGCGCTGGTGGCCGTGACGCGAACGCGATCGACCGCGAGTTCGTCGAGAACGCTTCGGTACTCGCGCAAGCAGGAGAGTGTGCGGGCGACTGCGTCGTCATCGAGTCGCTTGGTGCGATCGACGCCGGAACCCAGTCGGGTGATGGTCACGATGCGCCGCAGAGTGCTGCCGTCGCTGTCGCACACGAGAAGGTTGGTGGAGTTGGTGCCGATGTCGATCGACGCCACTCGCCCCGCACTCATGAGGCGCTTCCACGTTCGGTCGATCGCAGTCGAGCATCGACCCAGCGGCCCACCGGATCGTCGCCACCGGCGAGGAAGTAGGCGTAATGGCCGTGCAGGCACTTCACGCCGGTGCGCGTACCACTCACACCACCGCTCGGACGCGGTCCGCTGTGATCGGCAGGAATCAATGCGTCACGCTCGGCGCCGTAACGCGCGTGGGCGGCGGCCAATTCGTCGGCGTCGACCTCGGCTTCGGCTCGGTCGACGCCGCCCTCGGCTTCGAGACGGCTCACGGCCACCACCTCATCGCGTCCGCAGAGCCAATAGAGCGTGGGCATGGGAGTTCCGTCGTCGAGCAACGGATGATTGCGGATCACGATCGGTCCGCCATCGGCACCGCGGACCACTACCTCGAAACGTCCACTCGGGGGACGACCCAGGAGTTCCTCGACGAGGACGATGTCCGATGCGGGGTCGCGGTTGGTTTCGCTCAACTCTTGCGACGACGGCGGCGGAAGAGTCCGCGCAAGAACAACAACGCCGCGGCGACACCGGCCGCGATCGGCAAGAAGCGCTTCATCACTGCGCCACCGGCCACATCGCCGAGGTTCAACGGTTCGGCAGCGGGGCCTTCGATCTTGCGCACGGCCGGCTGGCCCGATGCATCGGTGGTGGAAGCGGGTGCGGCCGGAGCGGCTCCGGCACCCGTGCCCTCGCGCTCGATGAGTGCGTTGAGATTGTCGGAGAACTGGCCGAGCAACTTGTCGCTCACATCGGCGAGAGCACCGCGTCCGAACTGCGCGACCTTGCCGGTGATCGACAGGTCAGTGACCACGTTGCACGTAGTTGCCGTGGGGGAGATCTCGGTGAGAGTGGCCGTGATGGTGGCCGACGCGTTGCCCTTGCCGCCGGTGTCACGACCGCTGGCCTTGAGCACGGCCTTGTAACCGCTGCCGTCCATCTCGGCGAACTGCGCCTCACCCTTGAACTGGGCGGTGATGGGGCCGACCTTGATCTTCACGACGCCCTTGTACACGTCGCCGTGAACTTCCTGGAGTTCGGCCCCGGGCAGACACGGAGCGAGGCGCTCGAGGTTGGTGAGGACCGTCCAGGTCTCGGCGATCGGTCGATTGACGGTGAACGAATGATTCAGGTCCATGAGTCGAGATCCTCCTGCGTGTCGATGTCGGCACTCGAGCCATTGCAGGCTACTTCCGAAACGAGTTCGGGGCGCAGGCGAATGAGGTCGCGCGCGCCACTGTCACCGGTCACCGGAAGCAACGACCACACCGACTCGTGCAAGCGCACCGGATTACCGCGAACTCCGTCGTAGGTGGCCACGGCGATCGGTGACGTGGATGACGCGATCGCTTGCCACGCATCGGGTGTGACGAAGGGTTGATCGGCCAGACCGATCACGACGGCATCGGCATCGTGCGCTCGGGCGGCGGTGACCGCGCACTGCACCGAGGTGGCCTGGCCCTCGGCCCAGTTCGGGTTGCGCACGACGAGACACCCGGCAGTGACGTCGGAGGGCAAGTCGACTGCTCCGACCACCACGATCACCGGTCCGATGGCGGCGGCCCGGGCCGCGCCGATCGCCCGACCGGCCAAGGTTTCGGTTCCGAGGGGGGCCAGGAGCTTGTGGGTGGGTCCGGAGAACCGCGAGCCCGCTCCGGCGGCCAGGACGACGGCGACTGTTGTCACACCCCCACTTTGCCCGATGAGCAGGGCTTTCGTGGGGGTCAGGGACGGTTTTCGGAGTCGAAACCCGGCGAATTGTCGGCCCGCCCTTGGATGTTTCATTTTCGTTGCATTACCGTTTCGTTCTTCTGACGGCTGGCCCACGAAGTCGGCCGGTGAACTGTTCCCGATCTCGGGAGGTGAGCAGTGAGCGCCAGTGACATCCGTACGGAGAAGTCGTGTCGTGGCAAGTCGTGTCATGGCAAGTCGCGTCGTGACGTCGTTGCCGTGCGACTTCGTCGGCTTCTCGCCGTTGTCGTTGCTTCCACTGCGGTCACCGTTACCTTCGCCGACCCACTTCTCGGCGTATCGACGGCGAAGGCCGCACCGGCGCGCCTGACCGATCCGATCGCCGAAATTGCATCGGGTGCCTTGGTGTTGGCGCGCACCACGACACCGTCATTCGCTGCGTGGCGCCGCGAAGTCGCCGACGAAGTCGGACTGCGTCTCGAGATCGATCCGACCGTTCTCGAAGCCGCGTGGTCACGGGCCGATGCCGAGCATCAGATCGCGCTCATGGCCGCACTCGCTCAGATCGGAACGCCGTATCGTCGCCGGACATCGGATCCGGAGCGCGGATTCGATTGTTCGGGTCTCACCACGTGGGCCTGGGCGCAGGCCGGTCATTCGTTGCCGCGCAACTCGACGCAGCAGTGGCGAGCGGGTGATCCGCGCACTATCGACACCGCTCAAGCCGGTGATCTTCTCCGCTATCCGGGGCACGTGATGATGTGGCTCGGCGTTGGCCGCGCCATCGTTCACTCACCGCAATCGGGTGAATTCGTCGAGGTGCAGATCTTGTCGGAACGTTCGTTCGAGCGCAGTCGTTTCTTCGACCCGAGTTGAACGATCACGCGTACGCGTGATCGTCACGACGTAGCGAAGGCGGCCGGATCGGCGCTGGGGTTCACGGCGATCGCTTCGATGAGCAGATCGGCCGTGTCGAGATACGCGAGGACACCGAGGCCATCGAACGCGCAGTAGGACTTCTCGCGGGTGATGCCGGTGGAGTCGACCACGGGGACGGTTGCGCACGTGGCCGGGCGATCGGCGATGGTGCGGGTCGAGGACTGCGAGTCACCCACTGCCACCACGGCATCCTGCTCGAGTCGATCGATCACGGCGCCTTGGAAGATGCGTGAGTTCACCATGCGATCGGAAACCCGAGTTTCGTCGACACCGGGACGGCATTCGCCCGTGATGGTCGAGCACGTGGCCGTGGAACCATCGGAGGCGAACACGAACCGCACCTCGGCCACCTGGACGCTGGTGCCCAGCGAACGATCGACCGAAATCGAGCCGGTGGTGGACTGCCCGCCGAACTTCGTGGTGACCGAGTAGTCGACCCGGAAGGACGTCGATTCGGAATCCGATGAGAAGCCCGCAGCCAATACGTCGACCACGGCACTGATCGCGGCGTCGTCGATGGACGGAATGGTGTCGTCGGTGACGAGTCGTGGACGTTCACCCGTGATGCATCCACCGAGCGAGATCAGGCCGATCACGAAGCTGACGGCACGCGCACCACGTCCGATTCGTCGCGAGCTCGACCGTGTGTCCTGAGTCCGAACTTTCACATGGTGAGCCTACGCAGGCGGACCGTATTGTGACGGTGTGATCGATCTCGACGCCGCGACGTTCCTGCTGCAGTGGGCCGCGGGCGGAATGATCGGTTGTTGGTTCACTACTCGCCGTCGAGAGGTCGGCCTGGGCTACGGATGGATGTTGCGCATCACGTTCCTGTGCTTCGCCGTGGCAGCCGCCGCACTCGGATGGGCGTCCGACGGGGGAGCCGCGACTCGCGTTCGTGACGTCACGAGTGTTCTCGTCTCGCTCGCCTGCGCCGGAGCTCTGGCGTCGAGCATCGTGAGGCGCAAAGCAGGTGTTCGCGGTCAACTCGCCGATCACGATCGTCGGAGTCAGCGGATCGCCGAAATGACGGGTATCGATCGCGACGAAGTGACTCTCGATCGAGAGGGTCGCGAGTTCGATCCGCGACTCGATCTCGTCGCGCCCATCGTCGGCGTCGTGGGTCTGGTGGCGGCTGGCGTCGATGCGGGCGGCAACGATGCACTCGCGGTGGCGCGCATCATCGTCGGCGCGGTGTTCCTCGGCTTCGTGACCGACGCGATGCTTCTCGGTCACTGGTATCTCGTTCAGCCCGGACTTCCGCGACGTCACGTGAACGACATCGTGCGCGCGTTCTTGTGGGTGTGGCCGGCCGAAGTAGCGGTCATGTTGATACCGACCGGAATGTTCAGCGTGTTCTCTGGTGCGGTCGACGACGGCTGGGGCGGTCAGCTCGGATGGTTCTGGGCGGCGTGCGCGGTGACCACCGGTGTGCTCGGCGTCGTCACGCAGCGCGCGCTTCGTGAACGCTCGTATTCGGCTGTGATGGCCGCGACCGGCCTCATGTATCTCGCGATCCTCACGGCGTTCGGTACCGACTTGGTGGCCCGCGCCGTTCTGGCCGGTTGATCAGCCGATCACACCCGCTGCACGTAAGGCCGCGGCATCGAGACCCACTTCAGCGACGATCTCGTCGCTGTGTTCACCGGGCATCGGCGCATGACGACCCACCCGTGATGGTGTAGCCGAGAAGCGAGCGGCCGGGCGCGGTTCACGCGTACGACCAGCCACCGGATGCTCGCGCTCCACGAACACCGCGTTGTTGATCACCTGGGGCTGGGTCGGCAGTTCGGGAATCGTCACGATTTTCGAAGCCGGAACGTCGCATTCGTGCGCTCGCGCCACGAACTCGTCGACACCGCGTTCGGCGGCGAGTTCGATCATGAGCGGGACGAGCTGCGAGGCGTTCGCGGTGCGCGCGAACATCGTGGAGAAGCGCTCGTCGGATGCAAGGTCGGGACGGCCATACGCCTCGCACAAGCCCTTGAACTCCGAATCGCTCACCACGCCGATGGAAGCGAAGCCGTCCTTCATGCGCGTGACGGCGTAGTTCTGCGCGATCGTCGGAGTGCGGTTGGCATCGTCGTCGAGGAGAACCGCGTCCATGGCCGAATCCGGCCACAGGAACGCGATCGCCGCATCGAGCATCGCGAGAACGATGTGCTGACCTTGCGCTTGACCTCGTTCGCGGGCGAGAAGCGCCGCGGTGACGGCCTGGGCCGCCTTCAACGACGTGACCTTGTCGCATAACAACGTGCGGAACAACGACGGCGTGCCGTTCTGCGGGTCGACCTGAACACTGGCCAGACCCGACGCCCCCTGGATCACGTTGTCGTACACGCGATGGCCACTGGCCGGACCGTCGGGTCCGTAGCCGCTGATGCTCACGTAGATGAGATTCGGGTTGACGGCCTTCAAGTCGTCGTATCCGATTCCGAGTCGTTCGACCGCGCCCGGTCGGAAGTTCTGGATCACGACGTCGGCGGTTTTGGCGAGAGTCTTCAACACCTCAACACCCTCGGGGCGCTTCAAGTCGACGACGAGCGAACGCTTACCGCGGTTGTTGTTGAGGAAGATGCCCGTCATGCCACCTTTGGCCGAACCGAGGTAGCGCATGAAGTCGCCGATGCCAGGTGACTCCACCTTGATGACGTCGGCACCTTGGTCGGCGAGAGTCATCGCGGCCAAAGGACCGGAGATCATCACCGAAAGATCGAGAACCTTGATGCCGTGCAGAGGGCCGTTGCTCGTTGTCATGAGGCCATGTTCTCATGGCTGGGTAATTCTTGCGCCACCGTGCTCGAGTGGGCCCGGATGCGATGGGCGAGCAGCCCGCCGATCACCGTCAACACGAAGGCGGCCGAGAAGTTGGTGACCAGAGCCGAGCTCAACGACCAGGTGCCACGGTCGGCGATGGCCACGGTCGCACCACCCAATCCGCCCATCAAACTGAAGCCGATGCTGTCGGCGAGGTTCACCTGGCTCGCGATCACGCCGTCGCGTCCGGGTTCGGCGTGAGTCATCGCCGCCACCGAGGTCGGGACGAACAGCAGACCCATTCCGAGACCGGCCAAACACCACGTGGCGAAGACAGCGGGGAGTGGCCACGAGGCATCCACGACCATCGATGTCGTCACGACACCCAACCCGATGAGAGCGAAGCCAACAGTCGCGCTGCGATCGGGTCGAACGCGCGGCATCTTCGACACGATGGCCGAACCGATGCTCCACGTCACCGCGGCGCCGATGATCACGAATCCTTGAACCGTGGCCGACGCGCCGTGAATTCGATCGGCGGCGAGTGGAACGAACGAGTCGACTCCGAGAAAGGCCGCGGTCGCGAGAATTCGACACATCACGATGGCGGCGAGTCCGTGCGAGGCTCGCGCGACGCCCGGTGGGGACAGTTGCCGCCAGGCCCGCACGCCGATGAGAACGCCGAGAGCGGCGACCGGAACCCCGATGATCACGATCGACGATTGGAGGCCGATCGCGAGCGCGCCGATGCCGGCCGCGAGTCGCACGGCTTGCCCGATGCGTCGCTGATTGTCGACACTCGAATGATGACCCGTTCCGATGAGCGCCGGGTTGCGCATGGCGGGCAGCGCCAGCACGGCGGTGGCGACGACGAGTGGGAGCACCGACACGAAGACCGAACGCCAGCCGAACACGTTGGTCATCCAGCCCGCGAGTCCGGGAGCGACGAGACTCGGAAGCACCCAACCGGCCGACACCCACGCGAAGATTCGCGCTTGTTCTTGCGACGCCCACATTCGATTGATCACCGCGTAGGCCACGGGAATCAGGCCGCCCGATCCGATTCCTTGGACGAGTCGACCGAGCAACACGACCCACATCGACGGCGCGACGGCGGCGATCACGAGACCAACCGAGAAGAGTCCGAGTGAGATCGCGTACGGAAGGCGTGGTCCGCGACTGTCGATGAGTCCACCGACGGTGACGAGGCTCACGATATTGGCCAGGGTGTAAGCCGCGAGTGTTGCGCCGTAGAGCGAGTCTCCACCCAATTGGTCCGACACGGTCGGAAGAGCCGTGATCACCGCGGTTACTTCGAACGCGATGAGGGTCGTGGCCAGAACGAGTCCGACCGCGAGCGGACCGCGACGCTCCGATGTCGCTGATTCGGTCAAGATGCCGGCGCCACCAGCGGCCACGGCCGCTCGTGCTCGCAGGCGAGTGCGACATCGAGAAGCAACTGCTCGCTGAAGTGACGGCCGACGACTTGCAGTCCGACCGGAAGGCCGTCGACGAATCCGGACGGGATCGACACCGCGGCGTTGCCGTGCAAATTGGCCGGGAACGTGAGACGTCCGTTGTTGCCGGCGCCCGCGGTGATTCCACCGAACTCGCTCGGCAGCGGTCCTTCGGCGGCGAACGCGACGTCGGGATTGGATGCGGTGAGCACGAAGTCGACGCCGTCGGCCGGATCGAAGATCTCGGCCATGCGGTCGTTGAGGGCGGCGCGACGCGATTCGATGCGGGCTCGAGCATCGGTGCCGTATCGACCGAGAGTGGTTTCGATACCGAACCGCATCTCGGGAGTGAGCACATCGGCGCAGTCGGGCCAGTGCTCGGCCAGAGCGGCGTGGATCTCGATCATTCCACTGATGCTCCAGGCCGCACCCATGCTCGGCAGCGACGTGTCGATGTCGACCCGCTTCCAGCCGAAGTGGCTCACCAACCAGTCGATCTGTTCGGACAACACCGACCACATGGCGGGTGACACGACGGCACCGCCCCAATCGCTGGCGACGGCGATGCGCATACCGCGCAACTGGTCGGCGAGAGAACCGAGTTGCGACTCCCACTGCGTACGGTCGGGGAGGCTGAACGGGTCACGAGCATCGCGCCCGCTGCACACGTCGAACCAACGTGCGGTGTCGCGAACGCTGCGCGACACACAGCCGGTGTTGACGGTGAGATTCCCGAGTTGCGCGTGGGGAGCGCGTGGGATGCGGCCGTACGTTGCCTTGAGTCCGAGCAGTCCGGTGAATCCGGCCGGGATGCGAATCGAGCCACCACCATCGCCAGCGGTGGCCAGAGTGACGAGGCCGCCCGCCACCGCAGCCGCGCTGCCACCCGACGAACCGCCCGGAGTGCGACCGTGTTGCCACGGATTGTGCGTCGCGCCGTTCAACACCGTGCGTGTGACGTTCACACCACCGAACTCACTGGCGGTGGTGAGACCGGTGAGCACGGCGCCGGCTCGTTCGAGTCGCTGCACCATCACCGATGTGTACGTGGCCTTGCGGTCGGAGAACACCACACACGCCTCGGTGTCGGGCCAACCCTTCACCTGATCGAGTTCCTTGACGCCGATGGGCAGACCGCCGAAAGGTTGCGACACGTCGGCCCGACGAGCGGCTTCGCGCGCACGTTCGGGGTCGACGAACGAGAACGAGTTGAGCCGACTCGATTCGATGGAGGCCAACGACGCGTCGAGCTCCTCGAGTGGGTGACGTTCCTTGCGTCGGAACGCTTCCATCAGCGAGCACGCGTCGCCCGTCCACGGAGTAGCCGATGATTGTGACGAGTGCGTGTTCGACGACATGGTTCGGACGCTAGTGCGCTCGTAGAGTCGGACGAGATGGACAGTCGACAGTTCCTTGGTCTGCAGCCCACCCACAATCCGTATCGCTGGGTCCTTCCGGTGGTTCCTGGCATCTCCACCGGTGGCGGATTCCTCTACGGAGGTTGCGGCTTGGCGGCGGCCGTGGCCGCGATGGAAGGAACATCGGGTCGCAAAGCCGTGTGGGCCACCGCGCAGTACCTCTCGTACGCCAAACCGGGCGAAACGATGGACATCGACGTCGTGCTCGCCGTGCACGGTCATCAGATCACCCAAGCCCGCGCGTTGTGTCACGTTGGTGATCGCGAGATCCTCACCGTCAACGCCGCGTTGGGTGATCGTGATCTCGTGGAAGCCGGGCAATGGGAAACCATGCCCACCGACATTCCGGCACCACACGAATGCACCGAGCGTCCGCACGTTCTCGACTGGTCGGGGACCATCTCGAGCCGTATGGACCAGCGCATCGTGAAGGGACGCGAACATCTCGAAGAACTCGACGGCACGCCGGGTGACGGACAGGTTCTGCTCTGGACGCGGATTCCCGAAGTGATCGAAGGCGTCGACACGGCGACCTTGGCCATTTTGGGCGACTTCGTTCCGATGGGAGTGGGCCAGTCGCTCGGCATTCGCGGGGGCGGTAACAGCCTCGACAACACCATTCGCGTGGGCAAACTCGTCCCCACCGAATGGGTCTTGCTCGACATCCGCATCCACATGGTCCAGCGCGGCTTCGGGCACGGTTTGGTGCACATGTTCGCCGAGGACGGCACCCTTCTGGCCACCGCGAGTCAGAGTTGCATCGTGCGGTTCTGGCGCGACATGCCCGGTCCGGGGCCCTCGGGTAAAGCGAAGTGATCCCCGTCGGCCCCGATGGCCGACAAAGCAAGCACAGTCGGCCACAATGGCCGACATGACTTCATCGCTGCCTCGTCGCAATGGCATGACCGTTCCGTTGCCCGGTCATCTGCACACTCATCGCGACAAACTCGTCGAGTTGGCTGACCTCGGCTACTCCGACATCTGGTCGGCCGAATCCGATGGCGCCGACGCGTTCACGCCGTTGACGTTGGCGGCCGCGTGGGAACCACGTCTGCGTCTGGGCACGGCCATCGTTCCGGCCTACACCCGTTCGCCTGCCTGCTTCGCGCAGAGCGTGGCGAGTCTGGCCGATGCCGCACCCGGTCGTTTCGCGATTGGAATCGGTTCGAGCAGCAACGTGATCGTCGAACGCTGGAACGGCGTGCCTTTCGTCGAGCCTTACAAGAAGGTGCGTGATGTCGTTCGCTTCTTGAACGATGCGTTGGCGGGGGAGAAGATCGCCAAGTCGTACGACACGTTCACGGTGAACGGATTCAAGTTGGGTGTGCGTCCGGAAGTGAAGCCGAGCATTCTCGTGGCGGCGTTGCGCGAAGGCATGTTGCGACTGGCCGGCCGTGAGGCCGACGGTGCGATCATCAATTGGCTGTCGCCCGACGACGTGCGCAAGGTCGTGGACGTGGTGCGCGATGCCGCTGGCGGTGCCGAGCGCGAAATCGTGGCCCGCATCTTCGTGTGCCCGAGCGAGAACACCGAGGTGGTCCGCAACGCGGCCAAGTTCGCGATCGCGGCCTACCTGAACGTTCCGGTGTATGCGGCGTTCCACGAGTGGCTCGGTCGCGGCCCGCAGTTGGCGGGTATGTGGGACGCGTGGAAGGCTGGTGACCGCAAGGCGGCGTTGGCGGCCATCCCGGACGACGTGGTGGACGACTTGGTGGTGCACGGATCGCCGGCGCAGTGTCGTGCTCAGATCGATCGTTACTTTGCCAACGGTGTGACCACGAGTTCGTTGGCGATCCTGCCGCTCGATCCGGAACTCGACTTCTGGAACGCGGTGAAGGAGTTGTCGCCCAGCGCGAACTAGGCCGCTTCGGATGCGGCGAACCCGTCGAGGATGCGTCGCATCTCGGCCACGTGCTCGAGTCCGATTCGGCAGGTTTCGTCGTCGAGCGTGAAGAGAGATGCGAGATCGTCGGGCACCGAGAGGTCGTCGCGGTGGAAGCCGTCGAGGGTGAGTTGCTCGGGGCGCGTGGTGCTGGCCATGTGGTCAGCCTGCCGACGGGGTGTGGCACAGATCGGCTGTGCGGAGACCCCGTTCAGTAGTTTCGAGACGTGACGGCTGATCAGGGGGACGACGCGATCGACGAGCGTCCTGCGGCCTGGCCGGTTCTGCGGGCGGCCCTCGCGGCCCAGAAATGGGGTCTGACCATCGGCGTTCTGATCGGTCTCACCTGGACCGTGGGCAAGGTCGCCGTACCCCAACTCACCAAACTCGGTATCGACCGGGCGATCGAAGGTGACGACTCGCTGGCGTTCTGGGCCTTGCTCATCGTCGCGGCCGGCGTGATCGCCGGCATCTTCACCGCGTTCCGACGGTGGATTGCTTTCCGCGAGAGCCGTTTGACCGAAACACGTCTGCGCGAGCGGATCTTCGCGCATCTGCTCACATTGCACGTGGGTTACCACGACCGGATGTCGACCGGACAGTTGATGAGCCGTGCTTCGTCCGATCTGCAACAAGTGCAGGCCTTCGTGGTGATGATCCCACTCGTGTTGTCGAACGTGGCGATGATCATCACCGTCGTGGTTCTCCTGGTCGTGTCAGAACCACTCCTCGCACTACTCGCTCTGGCGCCACTGCCGCTCGTGAACGTCCTCGCCAATCGATTTTCGCGGCGTATTCATCCGGCCAACATGGCGGTGCAGGCCGAACAGGCTCAACTCGCATCGGTGGTCGAAGAGACCGTGTCGGGTGTGCGAGTGATCAAAGGTTTCGGGGCCGAACGAGTGCAGGCGGCCAAGTTGCGCGTGGAGGCCGATGACATCCGGCGCGAGTCGTTAGCGGCGGCGCGCATTCGTAGTCGCTTCCTGCCTGCCATCGACTTGTTGCCTGCCATCGGCTTGGTGGCGGTTCTCGGTGTGGGTGGTCATCGGGTGATCGACGGCGGAATGACGATTGGCGATCTCGTGAAGTTCAACGCGTACATCACGATGCTCATCTGGCCCCTGCGCAATATCGGCATGACGGTGGCCCTCGGTCAACGCGCGGCCGTGGCACTCGAGCGTGTGAATGAGGTTCTGTCGACTCCGAGCGCCGTCGCCGATGCCACTGTTCCTCGCCATCTGCCGTTCGGCGGTTCGGTGGGAGCGGTCGAGTTCGACCACGTTCGTTTCGGTTACGACTCCGGGTCGGCGATCCTCGACGACTTCCACGTGTCGATACCCGCCGGTCATGCAGTCGCTCTCGTCGGCGGCACCGGCTCGGGCAAGTCGACCGTCGTTCGAATGCTCACACGCTTCCACGACGTCGACGCCGGCGCCATTCGTATCGACGGTGTCGACGTGCGCGACCTCGAACTGCACGAGCTCCGGAACGCGGTCGGCATCGTGTTCGAAGAGACGTTCCTGTTCAATGACACCGTGCGCGCCAACATCGCGTTCGCCCGACCCGATGCGCCCATGGCCGACATCGAGCGAGCCGCCACTCTGGCCGGTGCACACGACTTCATCGAGCGGCTGCCCGATGGGTACGACACGATCCTCGGCGAGCGCGGCTATTCGCTATCGGGTGGTCAACGCCAACGAGTGGCGATCGCTCGCGCCATCGTGTCCGATCCACGAATTCTCGTGCTCGACGATGCGACCTCGGCGGTCGATCCGTCGAAGGAGCACGAGATCCGTGACGCGATGGCCACGGTCATGAAGGGGCGCACCACGATCGTCATCGCGCACCGTCCGGGCACCATCGCCTTGGCCGACACGGTGGTGCTGCTCGACGGTGGTCGAGTGGCCGCGGTGGGAACCCACGATCAACTGCTCGCGTCCGACAGTCGCTACCGCCAAGTCCTCGCGGCCTGGGCCGTGCGCGACGACGCCGGCGACGACGACGCGCCGGTGCCGTCTCCGGCCGCGGCCCTCGACGTGGCCACCGGTGAGATCGTGCGTTCACGGGCGTCATCGCCCGATGAGGGGCAGGTCTAGATGTGGGGCATGTCGGCCATCAGCGACGAGGACCGCCTCGATCGCACCGAGACGGTCGGGGTCCTGCGACGCACGTACTCGCTCGCTCGTGACCAACGCCGTCTCATCCTGATCGCGTTCGGCTTGGTGGTGATCAGCACGCTGGTGTCGTTGGCCGGACCCGTTCTCGTGCGTTTCGGGATCGACCACGGCATCAAGGATCGCGACGGCGCCACGCTCAACGTGGTGGTCGGGTTGTACGTGGTCGTCGTGATCGTGGGGTACGTGGTCGGTCGACTGCAGTACGTCGCGATCAATCGTGCCGGCGAGGGATTCCTTCGCGATCTGCGGCTGTTGGTGTTCCGCCGCCTGCAACGGCAGTCGATGGCCTTCTTCGATCGTGAGAAGGCGGGCGTTCTGGTGTCGCGAATGACGGCCGACATCGAATCGATGAGTGAACTCATCCAGTTCGGTCTGCTGCAGTTCGTGTCGGCGTTCCTGCTGCTGTTGATGTCGACCGTCCTGCTGTTCGCCATGTCGTGGGAACTGGCACTGGTCGCCTTCGCAGTGTTCCCGTTCATCGTGTTGGCGTCCATCCGATTCCAGCGTCTCTCCAATCAGGCCTATCTCGAGGTGCGTGAACGAGTGGGCAACAACTTGTCGACTCTGCAGGAGGGCATCACGGGTGTGCGCGTGATCCAGGCCTACGGCCAGGAGGCGGCGTACAGCGCCAAGTTCCGTACGACCAACCGGGCGTTGTACGGCTCGCACATGCGCAGCGTGCGTGTGAGCACGTGGTACTTCGGTTTGGTCGAGTTCGCGGGCATCGCGGCAACCGGAGCGATCATCGGCATCGGCGGCTGGCTCGTGCACCGTGACGAGGTCACCCTCGGCACCGTCACCGCGTTCATCCTCCTGCTGGCCAACTTGTTCGACCCGGTGCAGCAGTTGAGCCAGCTCTACAACACGGTGCAGTCGTCCACGGCCGCTCTCAACAAGTTGTTCGCGATCATCGACGCCGTTCCCGATGTGAACGAGGTCAATTCACCCGCTCCGCTGCCGCGTCGGGGCGCGATCGACGTGCGCGAGGTGACGTTCGCGTATCAAGGTGCCGAACGTCCGGCGCTCGAGTCGGTCACCATGTCGGTGGCCGACGGTGAACGTCTCGCACTGGTGGGTCCCACCGGTGCGGGCAAGTCGACACTGGCCAAGTTGATGGCCCGTTTGTACGACCCGACACGTTCGCCCTCCTCGGGCCTCACCGGGGTCGTGCGATTCGGTGGTGTCGACCTACGAGAGGCCTCGCTGAAAGAACTGCGCGAACGCATCGTGGTGGTGCCCCAAGAAGGTTTCTGCTTCAGCGGTTCGATTCGCGACAACGTGCGCATCGCGCGAGCCGATGCGACCGACGCCGAGGTCGAAAGCGCACTGGCCTCGATCGGGGCACTCGAGCGCTTCGAACAGTTTCCCGACGGACTCGAGACCGACGTGCGCGAACGCGGTTCGCGACTGTCGGCCGGTGAACGTCAACTGGTGGCTCTAGCGCGGGCGGCCTTGGTCGATCCGGCCGTCTTGGTGCTCGACGAAGCCACCTCCAATCTCGACCCGGGCACGGAAGCCGAGGTCGAAGCGGCCCTCGAGCGCCTCATGCGCGGCCGTACCGTCGTGGTGGTGGCCCATCGCCTCTCGACGGTTCGCCGAGCCGATCGCATCGCCGTCGTCGATCAAGGTCGTCTGGCCGAACTCGGAACGCACGACGAGTTGGTGGCGCTGGGCGGTCGCTACGCGGCCCTGGCCACGGCATGGGAGCGCAGTCAGCCGACCGTGTGAGAGCGGTGTGTTCGACCCGGATCAGCCGCGCTCGAACACCAGAATGAACTCGAGCAATCCGTCGTCGCCAGTGGTCACGAATTGATTCGACGGATTCGGTATGCCGTACTCGGCGAATACGATCGGGATGTTTCCGAACACTCCGACGCGACCGTTCGAGTACTCGGCGGTCAGTGGGAAGGTGACGGTCTTGGTGGAACCTCGCAGCGTGAGGTCGCCGGTGGCGTCGACCGTGATCTGCTGGCCATCGGTCGGGATGGATCCGAAGTCGATCGGTTGCGTGATCACGAACGAGGCCGTGGGAAAGGTGGCGGCGTCCATGATGCGACCGGTGAACTGACCGTCACGACGCGAACTGTCGCTCTTGATCGATCCGACCTCCACCGAGAAGCCGCCCTCGACGACGACCGTGCCATCGATCGTGATCGATCCGTCGACGGCGCTCGTTCGTCCCACACCTTCGGTGTCGACACCGCCGAGAACTTCTTTCACTCGATAGCCGAGGGTCGATTCGGATGTGGCGACCCACACGCCCGACACACCCTCGGCAACCGTGTCGGTCGCCCCGGTCGTCACAGCGGTCACAGTCGTCACGGTTGGTTCGACCAGTGCGGCCGACAGATCGTCGGTGGAGAGTTCGTCCTCGGGCTTGTTGATGACCTTCGTCCAGAGCAGGATCGCGCCGTACACGACGGCAACAGCGACGAGGGCGAGAACGACGAGTCGAACAGCCAACTTCTTCATGGATGTCTCCGGATCTCTCAGCGCGCGACGAAATACTTCGCCCGAGGATGGTGGCAGATGATCGCCGAGGTTGTCTGCTCGGGCTGGTACTGCCAACCCGTTTCTTCACTCACCTGGATGCCGAGGCGCCCGGCTTCGAGCAGCCGAGCGACGGTGGCGTTGTCCTCGAGATCGGGACAGGCCGGGTAACCCCACGAGTAACGACCGCCGCGATACTGCTGGCGGAACAATCCGCCGATCGATGGTCCGTCCTCGTCCACGAAACCCCACTCGCTGCGGATGCGACGATGCCAGAGTTCGGCGAGTGCTTCGGCCATCTCGACACCCAGACCGTGGACGAGCATGTATTTCTGGTACTCGTTCGCGGCGAACAGCTCAGCCGCACGGTCACTCACCGCGGCACCCATCGTCACGATGTGGAACGCGGCGTAATCGGGTTCGGGTCCGACCGGACGGAAGAAGTCGGCGATGCACATGAACGGGGCTTGGCTCTGACGCGGATAGTGGAAACGGCACGCCTCGGTGCTGCGCGACTCGTCGGTCCAGACCACGAGGTCGTCGCCATCGGCGTTCACGCAGTAATACCCGTACACCACTTGCGGCACCAGATAGCCACCGGCCTTGGCGGTGGCGAGTTCGCTGCGGAACACGGCGCGAATTCGTTCCTTGAACTCGTCGTCCGACTCGGAGCCCTCCGGTCGGAACTGCCATTGATTGCGGAACAGCGCGGTCTCGTTCACGTACTCGGCGATCTCGTCGAGCGAGATGCCCTTCACGATGCGCGACCCGAGGAACGGGGGAGTGAACACCGGATTGTCGGCGGCCACATCGGGTGAGCGGGCGGGGAGTTCGACTGGCGCTTCGGCACGGTCGGCCCGTTTCGGGATGTTGCGCCCGGTGGGTACACGCCCGAATTCGGGGTCGTCGACACCGGTGCGCTTGATCTCCATGATGCGATCGAGGGTTCGCAGGCCTTCGAACGCGTCGCGGCCATAGAAGACCCGGCCGTTGTACACCTCGCGCAAATCGTTCTCGACGTAACTACGAGTGAGAGCCGCGCCGCCGAGCAGAACCGGAACCTTGTCCAGTCCGAGGTCGTTCATCTCCGTCAGGTTCTCGCGCATGATGAGCGTGGACTTCACGAGGAGGCCGCTCATGCCGAGCGCGTCGGCGCCGACTTCTTTCACCTTGGTGAGCATCTCGGAGATCGGGATCTTGATGCCGAGGTTGTGCACCTCGTAGCCGTTGTTGGTGCAGATGATGTCGACCAGGTTCTTGCCGATGTCGTGAACGTCGCCTTTGACGGTGGCCAACACCAACTTGCCTTTCGCGGACGATCCGCCAACTTTCTCCATGTGCGGTTCGAGATGCGCAACCGCGGTCTTCATGGTCTCGGCCGACTGGAGCACGAACGGCAACTGCATCTGCCCCGAACCGAACATCTCGCCGACCACCTTCATGCCGTCGAGCAGGATGTCGTTGACGATCGACAGCGGAGCGTAGCCAGCGGCCAGCGCGGCATCGAGATCGTCGGTGAGGCCGTCTCGATCACCGTCGATGATGCGGTGCTTCAGGCGTTCGTCGATGGGCCAGTCGGAACGGTCTTCTTTCTGACTGCCAACCGTCGCGACGTCTTCGAAGATCTCGAGCAACTTCCTCAGCGGGTCGTAGTCGGGTGTGCGGCGGTCGTACACGAGGTCGAGGCACACCTGCTTGTGTTCTTCGGGCATGCGAGCCAAGGGCACGATCTTGCCGGCGTGCACGATGGCCGAATCGAGGCCGGCCGCCACGCACTCGTGCAGGAACACGCTGTTGAGCGCCTGGCGGGCAGCCGGCTTGAGGCCGAAGCTCACGTTCGACACGCCGAGCGTGGTGAACGCCCCCGGAATCTCGGCCTTGATGCGGCGAATCGCGTCGATGGTGTGCTTGGCGTCGAGACGGAGGTCGTCGTCGCCGGTGGACAGCGGGAAGGTGAGCGCGTCAAAGATGAGGTCGTGGGCGCTGAGGCCGTAACGATCGACTGCGATGCGGTGCAGACGATGCGCGATCTCCATCTTCCACTCGACGTCGCGGGCCTGACCTCGTTCGTCGATGAGGAGACACACGACCGCGGCGCCGTATTCGCGGGCCAGCGAGAACACACGATCGAGCCGGCTTCCCGGAGCTTCGCCGTCCTCGAGATTGCCCGAGTTGAGAATGGCTCGTCCACCGATGTGTTGCAGGCCGGCTTCCATCACCGGAGGTTCGGTCGAGTCGAGGACGAGTGGCACGCTGGCCTGAGTAGCGAACCGACTGGCGATCTCGTCCATGTCGACGGTGCCGTCACGACCGACGTAGTCGACGCACACGTCGAGGACATGAGCACCCTCGCGCACCTGTTCGGTGGCCATCTTGCTGCAGTTGTCCCAATCGGATGCGATCATCGCTTCGCGGAACGCCTTCGACCCGTTGGTGTTGGTGCGCTCACCGACGATGAGGAACGAGTTGTCCTGCGCGATGGGTACCGACGAGTAGATCGATGACACGCTCGGTTCGAACGAGGCCGAGCGGTGGGGCGCACTTCGACCACCCACTGCTTCCACGACCGCGCGCATGTGCTCGGGCGTGGTTCCGCAACAACCACCGACGATGCCGATACCGAGATCGTCGACGTGATGACGATGGAACTGCGCGAGTTCGGCCGGTGTGAGGTCGTAATGCGTGCGACCGTCGACGACACTCGGCAAGCCGGCGTTCGGGAGCACGCTGATGGGGAAGGGTGACGACTGGGCCAGGAAACGCAGATGCTCCCGCATCTCGGCCGGGCCCGTGGCACAGTTGATGCCGAGCACGTCGGGGCGCATGGCACCGATGGCGGTGAGGGCGGCGCCGATCTCGCTTCCCACGAGCATGCGACCGGTCGTCTCCATGGTCACTTGCACCTGAATCGGAACCGCGCGGCCTTCAGCAGTCATGGCGCGTCGGCAACCGATCATCGCCGCCTTGATCTGCAGAAGATCCATGCACGTTTCGATCAAGAACAAGTCGACGCCACCCACGAGAAGTCCGCGGGCTTGCTCTTGGTACGCGTCGCGCAACTCGGCGAATCGGATGTGGCCGAGACTCGGCAACTTGGTGCCGGGCCCGATCGAGCCCGCGACGAAACGCGTGCGCCCGTCGGTCTCGTACTCGGCGGCCACCTCGCGGGCCAGTCGGGCGGCGGCGACGTTGAGGTCGTAGGCCTTCTCCGGAATCGCGTATTCGTTGAGCACGGTGCTGAAGCTTCCGAAGCTCGCCGTCTCGAGGGCGTCGACGCCGACGTCGAGGAAGGCCGCGTGCATCTGACGGATCACGTCGGGACGGCTCAGGCACAACATCTCGTTGCACCCTTCGAGCGCTGCGCCACCGAAATCGTCGGGCCCGAGGTCGAGGCCTTGCACGAAGGTGCCAAAGGCGCCGTCGAACACGATGACCCGTTCGTTGACGGCATCCATGTAGGGCTGGCGCGACATCGACGAGAACGCTACCTCTGGGGGTTCGTGAGGCCGGGGAGTGTTCGTGAATTCCGAGCCGTGCGCACGGTGTGACTTGTGCTGGACGGTCGGTAGCGGACCGAACGTGGGGATTACCGTTCCCCGAGTGCCGCGCGAACGCATCTACACCCGCCACGGAGACGATGGGTCGACCGGCCTCTTCTACGGTGGTCGCGTCCCGAAGGACAGCACCCTGCCGCGGGCGTACGGTTCGGTCGACGAAGCGCAAGCCGTGCTCGGAATGGCACGGGCCCAAGCCGGCGCGGGCTCCGAAGTCGAATTGATGCTGGTTCCGATCATGCGCGACCTCTGGGTCCTGATGGCCGAGTTGGCCACGCTGCCCGAAAATCGTTCGAAGTTGACACCCGGTTCGTCGGCCGTCACCACCGACATGGTGGCTCGCCTCGAGACCTCGATCGACGGCCTCGATGCGCGCTTCGAGCCGCCCACCGAATTCGTGGTTCCCGGTGGCAACACGGTGTCGGCCTGGCTCGACATCGCGCGCACGGTCGTGCGGCGCGCCGAACGCCACTCGATCTCGGCGGCACCGTCACCCTCACAGGTCGTGCCGTACCTCAACCGCCTGTCCGATCTGTTGTGGACCATGGCGCGTTGGCAGGAGGGCCAGAGCCTTCCCGTACGCCGCGTGTCATGATTCGTTCATGACATCGAATCCGGCACCGAACGTCTCCACCACCCGCTCCGCACCCCGCTCGGCTGATGCACAGGCCTTCGCCGTCGGCAGCACCGGCACGGTTCCGCGCGGCCTCGGCCTGAGTCGCGCTGCACTGAAGGAGAACGGATTCGACGGCAACGTCGGCCAGACCCTCGTGGTGCCCACGGCCCGTGGTGTGGTGGTGGCGGTTGGCATCGGCGATCCGCGCAAGGCGACGGCCGCCGACGTGCGCAACGCTGCCGCGACGTGTGCTCGGGTCACGGCGAAGCGCAAGCACGTGGCGCTCTCGATCGTGGATGCCGTTCGCCTCGACGCGCGCGGAGCCGCGCAGGCCGCCACCGAAGGTTTCGTGATGGCGAGTTACCGATTCCAGGAACTCAAGTCGTCGCCGGTGTCGATCACGAGCGAGCTCTCTCTCGTCACCACCGCGGCCAAGGCGCGCGCCGCCGATGCGGGTGTGGCTCGCGGCCGATCGACCGCTGGTGCGGTGGTTCTCGCTCGTGATCTCGCCAACACGCCTCCGGCCCACCTGACCGCGCGCATGCTCGCCGACCGTGCGGTGGCCGTGGCCAAGGCATCGGGCCTCGAGGTCGAAGTGTTCGACAAGGACAAACTTGAAGTCATGGGGCTGGGTGGATTGCTCGGCGTGAATCGCGGTTCCACCGAACCGCCGCGCATGGTTCGCCTCACGTACGCGCCGCGCAACGCTCGCGGTCACCTCGTGATGGTGGGCAAAGGCATCACGTACGACTCGGGTGGAATCAGCCTCAAGCCGTCCGACCCGATGCACGCCAACATGAAGATGGACATGAGCGGTGCGGCCGCCGTGCTCGCGTCGATGAGCGTGTTGAAGACGCTCGGATGTCGCACCAAGGTCACGGGTTATCTCATGTGCACCGACAATCGTCCGTCGGGGAGTGCGATGGCCATGGGTGACGTTCTGAAGTTCCGCAACGGCAAGACGTCGGAGATCCACAACACCGACGCCGAAGGTCGTTTGGTGCTGGCCGACGGATTGTCGTTGGCGGTCGAGCAAAAGCCCGACGCCATCGTCGACATCGCCACGCTCACCGGTGCATGCATCGCCGCACTCGGCCCGAAGCTCGCCGGTGTGCTGGGTTCACATCAGGGCTTCGTCGACCAGGTGGTGTCGGCGGCCAAGGAAGCCGACGAACCGATTTGGCAGTTGCCGCTCGAACGTTCGTATCGCCGTTTGCTCGACTCGAACGTGGCCGATATGAAGAACGTGGGTGGACCGTACGGTGGAGCCATCACCGCGGCGCTCTTCCTCAACGAATTCACCGCCGACGTCCCGTGGGCGCATCTCGACATCGCCGGCCCGATGAATGTGGACGGCGATGAGGGTTGGCTCAGTCGAGGTGCTACCGGTTACGGAACGCGTCTTCTCGCCAACTTGGCCCTCGATTTCAGCCGACCGACAGCGCGACCGTCGAAGTAGCCAACGGCGGCTCGTAGCCGCAGGCCGCCACGGCCACGCCGTTGCGACGAGATCCGTTCATCCAGGCTTCGTGTTCGTAACGCAGATGCTCGGGCAAGCGAGCGATCTGCTTGAACGCCAGCGGCGGGACGATGGTGCGAACGTTCAGGCGTTCGCCGTTCGCTTGTGCGAGACCGAACATCAACAAGCGCTCGAGTGAACGCACGAACGGGTTGGCGCGACCGTCCTCCCAGCCGAGTCCGAGGGCGGCCGCAGTGGACGGAAGATCGATCGTGCAACCCTCGGGGTGCTCGGCGAGAGCGACGGCGAATCGGCGCAACAGCCAGGTGGCGGTGGGGCCGAGTGTGCTGAGCCAGAAGGTCTCGACGTAGTCGCCGAGTGCGTCGTGGCCGAGGCGTTCGACCACCGGGTCGTCCCAGCGAACGATGTGCAGTGTGTGCGGATCGTGATCGAGGAGGTGCTTGGTACGAAAGGTGGTCATGATGCTCCGAATGATGCTCTGAGTGATGGTCTGGATGATGAACGTGTTGCGGGGAAGCGCGCGAGTGTGGACGGCGACGATCGTGCCGAGGCGGACGGAGGCGGGCAGAATGGCGCCGTGTACACGATCTCGTCGGCCAACGATCCCGATGTCGCAACCGTCGCATCGTGGATCGCCGACGCTCGGCGCATCACGGTTCTCACCGGGGCGGGCATTTCCACCGATTCGGGAATCCCCGATTTTCGCGGACCGAACGGACTCTGGACCAAGAATCCGGCCGCCGAAAAGGCCGCCACGATCGAGCACTATCTCGGAGACCGAGAAGTACGTCGAGTCGCGTGGCAGAACCGCGTACGCAATCTCGGTCGCGAACGGCCGCAGCCGAACTCGGGCCACCGCGCTCTGTTGTCACTCGAGGAGAGGGGTACGTTGCGCGCGATCATCACGCAGAACGTCGATGGACTCCATCTCGATGCCGGCCATCCCCGCGAACGTGTGATCGAAGTGCACGGTTCGTGGCGTGACACGTTGTGCTGGGACTGCGGCGACCGACGTCCCATGAGCGAGTCGATTCAACGCGTGGTCGAGGGCGACGACGACCCGGCGTGTTTGTTGTGCGGTGGCGTGTTGAAGAGTTCGACGATCCTGTTCGGTGAGCCGCTCGTGCCCGAGGTGATCGGTGCGGCCATGGCGGCGGCCGAGGACTGCGACGTGTTTCTCGCCGTCGGGTCCACGTTGTCGGTGGGTCCCGTCAACAACACCGTGCCGCGAGCCCGCCAGGCCGGAGCCCGGGTCGTGATCCTGAACGGGGAGTCGACGTCGATGGACCGATTCGCGCACGCGCTGGTGATCGGCCCGATCGGCGAGATGTTGCCTGCCCTGCTCGGCAGCTGATCGGGGGCGAACGGCCCGATTTCAATCCCGACCAATCCGGTAGGGAATGGCGATAGGGTCGTCACATGGCCACATTCCGGGACCTCCTGGCCGCCGCCAAGGCGTCCATCACCGAAATCGACACCGCGAGTGCCGAAGCGCGTATCGCCGTGGGCGGCGTCGCCGTGCTCGACGTGCGTGAACCCGACGAACATGCCGAAGGCGCGCTGATCGGCGCGTTGCACATTCCGCGCGGCCATCTCGAGGCGCAGGTGGAAGGGCGACTCACCGACAAGAACGCGCCCGTGATCGTGTACTGCGCGGGTGGAGTGCGCAGTGCGTTCGCCGCCAAGACACTCGGAGAACTCGGGTACGCGAACGTGCTGTCGATGGCCGGTGGCTTCGGTAAGTGGAAGGACGAGGGTCGTCTCTGGAAGGCGCCGGCGTCGCTGACGCCCGAGCAGTCGAATCGTTACAAGCGACATCTGCTCCTGCCCGAAGTCGGTGTGGAAGGCCAGGCCAAGTTGTTGGGCTCGAAGGTTCTGCTTCTCGGTGCCGGCGGACTCGGTTCACCCGCTGCGCTCTATTTGGCCGCGGCTGGTGTGGGCACGATCGGCATCGTCGACATGGACGAAGTGGACGCCAGCAACTTGCAGCGTCAGATCTTGCACAACATCGATCGCGTGGGTGACCGCAAGGTCGATTCGGCGAAGAAGACGCTGACCGCACTCAATCCCGACGTGAACGTGGTGTGTTACGACACTCGTTTGTCGGCCGAGAACATCATCGACATCATCACCGGCTACGACGTGATCGTCGACGGTGCCGACAACTTCCCGTCGCGCTACCTGCTCAACGATGCGAGCGTGAAGCTCGGTATCCCGGTGGTGCACGGCTCGATCTTCCGGTTCGAGGGCATGGTGTCGGTGTTCCATCCGAAGTTGGGTCCGACCTATCGCGACATGGTTCCCGAGCCGCCGCCGGCCGAACTCGCACCGTCGTGCGCCGAGGCCGGTGTGCTCGGTGTGCTCCCCGGAATCGTCGGATCGATTCAGGCGCTCGAGGCCATCAAGCTGTTGCTCGGTCTGGGGGAGCCGTTGATCGGACGCATCCTCGCCGTCGACACGACCGAGATGTCGTTCCGAGTGTTCAACCTGCGTCCCGATCCGACCAATGTGGTCACGTGGGACAACCGCGATCGCATCGAAGTCCGCGAGCTCGACGGCCTCTGCGCCCCGTGGCTCTCGCACTGACCTGCGCCGGTCGTTTTCAGTTCTCGTTCGTTTTCAGGTCTCGATCGCCAGTAACTCGTCGCGCTCTTGGATCACGACGCCGGTCAAGACCAAGGCCATACCCACCAGATCGACGAGGGTTGGTCGTTGATCGAGCGCGATGAATCCCACCACGGCCGCCGTCACCGGTAGCAGGGCCAGCAGAACGCTGAACCGCCGGATCGGAATGCGACGCAACACGGCTTGGTCGATTCCGTAGCCGATCGCACTCGACAACAAACCCACCAGCAGACACAGAACGAGCAGGCGTGGAGAGGTCCAGACCTCGCCACTTCCCGGCGCACCGATCGGAGCGATGGCGAGTGCGCCGATCGCGAGGCCCACACCGAGTCCGGCCACGCCGTGACTCTGCTGGGCGACGCGCGAACCCACCACGATGTAGGTGGCCCACATGGCCGACGCCAGAAGAGTGAACATGATGCCGAGCGGCTCACCGCTGATTTCCACTCCCGACAGAACGGCCACGCCGACCACGGCCACCGCCAACGCCACGGCGTTGCGTCGAGTTCGGGTGCGAAATGCCGCGACGAGAATCGGCCCGATGAACTCGATCGTCACCGACTTGCCGAGCGGAATGCGCTCGATCGCCAAGTAGAAGAACGTGTTCATCAGCGACGTGGCGATTCCGAACACGGCTAGGGCGATCCATTCGGCCTTGGTGAAACGGTGTCGAAGGTTCGATGCCGATACCAACATCAAGGCGACCGATGCTCCGATCACGCGCAGCCAGGCGACGCTGGCCGGGTCGACCTCGTCGAACAGGTTGACCGCGATCGTCGCCCCGACGTACTGCGCCGTTGCACTGAGGACGAAGAGAGCCTCGGGGGGAGCCGAGGCCATGAACGAGCCGACCGGGCCGACGGATGCGGCCCGAGGCGACGACGAGGACTGTTGACGAGTCAGTCGAAGAGTTCCGGATCGGTGCGGCAGATCTCTTGCCACAGCGGCTGGAACTGGAACCACCCGGCGAGATGGTGTCCGGTCTGTTCCTGCGTGTACGCGGCGTACTCGTGGCGAATCTTCTTCGGTGTTCCGGCCGCCATGGCGAGTAACTGCGCCTGGCACGAACGGTCCATCGTGATGAACCAGAACGCGGCTTCCTCCACCGTGGTGCCCACGGTGAACAGACCATGGTTCTGGTGGATGGCGGCCTTGCCCGAGGGGAACGCCGCCGCGAGTTCCTTGCCGGCGTCGATGTCGAACACGACGGCGCCGCCTTGTTCGGAGATCACACGGTGATCGTCGTAGAAGATGCACGCGTCCTGTGTGATCGGGTCGAGCGGAATGCCGAGCGAACTGAACGCCTTGCCGTGCACCGAGTGAGCGTGCGCAGCCGCGATCACATCGGGACGTGCTTGGTGAATGGCCGAGTGAATGACGAACGCGGCGCGGTTCACCGGCATGTCGCCGTGGACCACCTCACCTTGGTGATTGACGAGAAGGAGGTCGCTCACGCGCATGTGGCGGAACGACAAACCGAATGGGTTGACCCAGAAATGATCGGTCTTCTCGGGGTCGCGCACGGTGATGTGTCCGGCAACGCCTTCGCCGAATCCGAGGCGACCGAAGATGCGCAACGCGCCCGCCAGCCGCTGCTTGCGGTACAAACGCTCGTCCTCGACGCTGTCGAAAGTGGGGAGAGCCAGCAACTGCGCATTGCCCATTGCGGCCACGCGCAATGACGGATCTTCGGTGGTGGTCATGGCTCCGAGGCTAGACCTCTTCACCGTGACGTTCAGCCCTCGGGGACCAGGACGCCGCCAATCACGTGAATCACGCCGTTCGTGGCCGGTACGTCGGCGGCAACCACATCGATGCCGTTGACCTTGACCGATTCGCCGCTCTTGGTGACCAGAAGTGTCTGGCCCTGGAGTGTCTCGAGTTCTCGGCCGTCGGAGAGATCGGCCGCGGTGAACGTGCCGGGCACCACGTGGTAAGTGAGCACTGCCGTCATCAGGTCGCGGTCGGCGAACACCGCGTCCATCGTCGCGGCCGGAACCGTTCCGAACGCGTCGTCGGTGGGCGCGAAGACGGTGAAGGGTCCCTCGCCACGCAGTGCCTGCACGAGATCGGCCTCCACCAACAAGCCAGCCAATGTGAAGAACTGCCCGGCGGTGAGTGCTTCGCCGACGATGTCTCCGATCGGAGCCTCGTAGGGCGGGAGGGTCTCGGTCGCTGGCGCAGTATCGGTCGTCGTTGCGCCGTCGCCGACCGGGGCCGTTGTCGTTTCGGGTGCGGCGACGTCGGCGGGGTCATCGGAGCAGGCGGCCGCAACCGACACGAGAGCGACGACGAGGGGGACAGCGAGTCGAGCGGTCTTCACGACACGCACGGTACGAAGGACCCCGGGCCATCAGCAGGGACGAAGGTCCCACTTCGAGTCGGCGCTGGTCCCATCTCGTTCTGCATCTCCTCGAATGCCACACTGGTCCGGTGAACCGTGAGATCGCACCGGCATCCATCGCTCCGACCGCCGCCAACTACGCCCACGCGATCGTCTCGGAGTCGACCCAACGCTGGCTCCACACCTCGGGCATCGTGCCGATCGCCCCCGACGGGTCGGTGCCGTCGTCCATCGCCGAGCAGGCGCAGACCGTGTGGGCCAATCTCACTGCGATCCTCGCCGAAGCGGGCATGAGCCCGCGTGACGTCGTGTCGGTCACCACCTACGTGGTGAACGGACAGCCTTTGGCGCCGGTGATGGCGGCGCGGGACAGTGCACTCGGTGGCCAACGGGTCGCGAGCACGCTGGTCACCGTGCCCGCTTTGGCGCGCCCCGAATGGCTGATGGAAATCGCACTCGTCGCCGCCCACTGAGTCGGGTTCGTGCTTCGTGCCCACCGGATGGGTGTGCACGGCCGAATCGCTCCTACGCTTCTCACGATGAGTGACGACAAGCGCACCGATTCGGGAATTCCGGTCAAGGCTCTGTACACCGCCGACGACCTCGCGGGCTGGAATCCGGCCGAGCGGTTGGGAACTCCCGGTCAGCCGCCCTACACCCGCGGCGTGTACCCCACGATGTACCGCGGCAAGTTGTGGACGATGCGCCAGTACGCCGGCTTCGGCACGGCCGAGTCCACCAACGAACGCTTCAAGTTCTTGTTGGCCGCGGGACAGACCGGATTGTCGTGTGCGTTCGACTTGCCCACACAGATGGGTTACGACTCCGATCACGCTCGCGCCGAAGGTGAAGTGGGCAAGGTCGGTGTGGCCATCGACTCGATGGCCGACATGCGTCTGTTGCTGAAGGACCTGCCGCTCGACAAGGTCACCACGTCGATGACCATCAACTCGACCGCAGCCATCCTGCTGCTCATGTACGAGCTGGTCGCCGAAGAACAGGGTGTTCCGTCCACGGCCATCAGCGGCACCATCCAGAACGACCTGTTGAAGGAATACATCGCGCGCGGCACCTACGTGTATCCGCCCAAGCCGTCGATGCGGATCATCACCAACATCTTCGAGTACTGCGCCGCGAATGTTCCGAAGTGGAACACGATCTCGATCTCCGGCTACCACATTCGTGAGGCCGGCTCGACCGCCGTACAGGAGATCGCGTTCACGATCGCCAACGGGATCGCCTACGTGGAAGCGGCGGTGGCGGCCGGCCTCGACGTCGACGATTTCGCTCCGCGCCTGTCGTTCTTCTGGAACGCCCACAACAACTTCTTCGAAGAAGTAGCCAAGTTCCGTGCGTCTCGCCGCATCTGGTATCGCATCATGTCCGAGCGTTTCGGGGCGAAGAAAGAAGCCAGCAAACTGCTGCGCTTCCACACCCAAACCGGTGGAAGCACGCTCACGGCTCAACAGCCCGAGAACAACATCGTGCGTGTGGCCGTGCAGTCGATGGCCGCCGTCATGGGCGGAACCCAGAGCTTGCACACCAACGGCTTCGACGAGGCCCTCAGTCTCCCCACCGAACGGGCGGCACGCATCGCGTTGCGCACCCAGCAGATCATCGGTTACGAGAGCGGCGTCGCCGACACTCCCGATCCGCTCGCCGGTAGTTACTTCGTCGAGACGCTCACCGACGAGATCGAGCGCCTCGCTCTCGAGTACATCGCCAAGATCGACGACATGGGTGGCGCCGTCGCCGCGATCGAGACGGGCTACCAGATGGACGAAATCGAGCAGGCGGCGTACGAGTACACGAAGTCGATCGACGACGACGAGCGAGTCATCGTGGGTCTCAACAAGTTCTCGGTCGACGACGACCCCGAACCCGAGGTGTTCCCGATCGATCCGACACTCGAGCGTGGCCAGAAGGCCCGATTGGCCGAGTACAAGGCCAAGCGCGATCGCGCGAAGGTCGACGCCGCGTTGCAGAGCGTGGCCGATGCGGCCCGCGGCACTCAGAACGTGCTGTACCCGATGAAGGAAGCACTGCGGGCCGACGCGACACTCGGCGAGATCAGCGACGCATTGCGCGGTGTGTTCGGGCTGTATCAGCCCTGACGACTACGCGAACAGTTTCGCCAACCGATCGAGGGTGGCGATCATCGACTTCTTGTTGCGGCCCGGAGCGCTGATCGCGCGCAACATGAGCTGTGACTTGCTGCCGTTGAAGTCGAACTGCTCGGTCACCAATGTGCCCCCGTCGGTGGGCTCGAGAATGTAACGCCACACGTGTCCACCGAAGTGGTTCCAGGCGATGCGCTTGCCTTCGTCGAACTCGACCACTTCGTTGGTGATCTTGTACGGGGCACCGATCTTCATGTCCATGCCGAACTTGGCGCCGAGCGACAAGCGAGCCGGAGCGTCGGACTGCGCCGCTTTCACCGAACCCGATCCGTCGATGTCGGCATGACGCTTGGGGTCGGCCAGGAGATCGAAGATCTGCTGCGGTGTGGCGGCCACGACCTTGTTGACGGACACGATCTTCTTGGGGTCACTTCCGGCCATGACGACTCTCTTTCGTTGATGATTGCGGTGAACTGACTCGACTCAACTCGACAATGATTCCACGACCGCGCGACCGGTGCGACGCCCCGAGTACAACGCTCCTTGAATCGATGCGGTGTCACGATGATCGCCGCACACGAAGAGCCCGTGACCCAGGGACACCGGCTTTTTGGGTGAGAACGGCGGCGACTGATCGGGCTGGCCGTGGGCGATGGAGTAGGTGCGCAGATGGCGCCACGAATTCACAGCCGTGCCGAACATGCCGGCGAGTTGTCGACGGGCGTCGGCCTCGAGGTCGCCGTCGGTTCGACCCGGGATCGCCGCGGCGATCAAGTGCTGGCCCGACGGTGCGTACGACGGACTCACGTTGCTCATGACCGCGATGTTGAGGACCGGACCGCGTCCCGTGCCGTCGAGCACGATGGCCTTCGATGCGGTGGGTGCGCGGTCGGCTGCGAAGTAGACGCACGACACCGATCGCGAGGCCACGTCGGGAATGTCGACGAATCGCCGAGCCACCGGACCTTCGGTGGCGACGACCACCGCGCGCGCCTTCACCACTCGATCGTCGCTGACGCGAACCTCGCCCGGACCGACACCGATCACCGGTGTGGAGAGGTGGATCACTTCGACAGGTACGCGCGAGGCCAACTGGGCCGACAACTGCCCCATGCCACGGGCGGGAACGGCGGCGTCGCCGTCGGCGAGCATGCGGAAGATCACGTCGAACATGCGACGCGATGCCGACAGTTGCGGGTCGAGCTGGATGCCGCCGACGAGGGGAGTGAAGAACCGCTCGATCATGGTGCTCGAGAATCCGGACGATTCGAGAAGTGAGCGCGTGGTCATGTCGTCACCACGGAGGAGTTGCGAGGCGTGACCGGTTCGCACGCGGCGACGCAGTAACGCGATGCGTGCCTTGTCGAACGGAGAACCAACCGGAGCCAGCGCAGTGGACACCACGCTCGTCGGCTTGCGGAACGGATCGGACACTTCGTAGCCACGACCATTTCGCCACACGAGTGCGCCCGGGTCGAAGGCCCGCAAGTCGAGCGCCGTCACGTCGAACTGCCGATGAAGTTCGGGATACGCGGTGAGCAGCACCTGGAAACCGCGATCGAGCAAGAACCCATCCACCTCGTCGGTTCGAACTCGACCGCCGACGCCGTCGGATGACTCGAGCACCACGACCGACGATCCGGCTTCGTGAACGACTCGAGCGGCCGCGAGTCCGGCTAATCCGGCGCCGACGATGGCGACGTCGACGGAATCAGGAAGAGGCGTTCGGGGCAGTGACGACACCGCGAGGAGCCTCGCTCAGGCCGGGCGGCCGAGAAGTGAACGCAGAGCCGATTCGAGATCGCGGTGAACGAACGCGTAGCCGTCGGCGAGCAAGACCTTCGGCTCGACACGCTGGCCGGTGAACAGCAGCGCGTCGGCCAACTCGGAGCCGAGCAACAACTTCGGACCGAACGACGGAACCGGCACGAACGACGGACGCTTCAACACGCGGGCCAGAGTCTTGGTGAACTCGGCTTGAGTGACCGGCTGCGGTGCGGTGAGATTGACGGCGCCGGTCACCGACGACGACAGCAAGTGATCGATCGCCTGCACTTCGTCATCGATGGAGATCCAGCTCTGCCACTGACGCCCCGAACCCATGCGCCCGCCGGCGCCGATCTTGAACAGCGGCAACAACTTCTTGAGCGCGCCACCGCGCGGGCTGAGCACGATGCCGGTGCGCACGTGTGCAACGCGAATGCCGGCCTTCTCGGCCACTTCGGTGGCGGCTTCCCACTGCACGCACACATCGGCGAGGAATCCGGCGCCGGGGGCCGACTCTTCGGTGAACGACGTGGTTTCGGATTCGCCGTAGTAGCCGATGGCCGAACCCGACAGAAGAACCTTGGGCCCGTCGCTCAGGCTCGCCAAGGTGGATGCGAGAAGCGACGTGCTCTTGGTGCGGCTGTCGAGAATCTCGCGCCTGTACGAGTCGGTCCAGCGCTTGTCGCCGATACCGGCGCCAGCCATGTGGACGACCGCATCGACGCCGCGCAGTCGTTCGGAGTCGATGGATCCGGAAGCCGGGTTCCAGGCGATGGTGTCGTTGCTCGACGAACCCGAACGGGTGAATCGAACGACGCGATCACCGCGACGAGTCAGATGGTCGGCGAGTGCAGTGCCGATGAGGCCACTGGCGCCGGTGATGGCAATGGTGCGGGCGGACACGTGGTCAGGCTACGACCGAGTGCGAAGACCCGCCTGATCGGGAGCGCAGATCCCACGGCTCATTCGTAGGCTGAACGTCACATGAAGACCCGAACATTGCTCCTCTTGTCGGCGGGTTGTGCGTTGCTCATCTTGTTGGCCGGTGTGGTGTTCGCGTTCCAGCTCGCGGGAGACCGTCAAGAGGTTCGGTTCCTGTCCGTCGGCCAGTCGTCGCGGCTCGGCGACATGACCGTGTCGGTCGATCGCGTGACCGTCGGGCCCGACGGCACCGATGCCGTGGTGACGATGGCCGGTGTGCCGGGTGAGAGCGTTCTGAAAGGTTGGCGGCTCTTCGGGGACGGCAGCATCACCGAACCCAGCGGTGCGGTGACCTCGGGAGCCTGCGACGCGCGGACCGTGGTTCCACCCGAGGGTTCGATCACCTGCACGGTCCGATTCGTGGCCGTGGAGGTGTTGCAGGCCGTGGCCTATACGCGGGCCGGCGAACAGAGCCAGTGGAAACCCTGATCGTCGCGCGTGGGACGCTGCGGTGACCCGCGGGTAACACCCGCATGACAGGGGTCATCAGGGCCTTCGGAAGCAGGTCTCACCCGCTACCTTTAAGCCCTGCACAGCGCCAGAGGCGCATGGTTCGCGGAGGTGGTCTGTACGGCCGAGCAATTTGATCTCGTCGTGATCGGTGGAGGCCCGGGAGGCTACGGCGCTGCGCTGTATGCGGCGTCGGCTGGTGTCAACGTGGCCCTGGTCGAACGCGACGCTCTCGGCGGCACCTGCCTCAACCGTGGCTGCATCCCGGCCAAGGCATTTCTCGAGACCGCGTCGGTGCACCGGCACGTGGCTCACGCCGCCGAGTTCGGCATCAACGCCTCGGCTCCGTCGGTCGACTTCGCCGTGACCCAGGCGCGCAAGCGCAAGATCGTCGACGGGCTGGTGAAGGGCATCGGCGGACTCTGCAAGTCGCGCAAGGTCACCGTGTTCAACGGAACCGGATCGCTCGGCGCCAACCGCACCGTGAACGTGTCGATGAGCGACGGATCGTCGGCCGTCATTCAGGGTGCCAACGTCATCCTCGCTGCCGGTTCGGTGCCGCGCACCGTCCCGGGTTTCGATCGCGGTGGCCCGATCATGACGAGCGACGAAGTGCTCGACCTCGATTACGTGCCCGCGCGCGTGGCCGTCATCGGTGGCGGCGCGATCGGTTGTGAGTTCGCGTCCACCTTCGCCGATCTCGGCTCGAAGGTCACGATCCTCGAAGGTCTACCCAAGATCCTTCCCGGCCTCGACACCGACGTCGCCAACGTGGTCGTGAAGTCGTTCAAGAAGAAGAACATCGACATCCGTACCGGTGTGATGGTGAAGGGCCACACGCCCAACGCGTCGGGTGGAACCGTGGTGTCGTTCGGTGAGGGCGAACAACTCGAAGTCGACGCCGTGGTGGTGTCGGTCGGTCGCCGCCCCTTCGCCGATCTGCTCGGATTGCAGGGCACGGCGGTCAAGGTCACCGAACGTGGATTCGTTGACGTGGATGCGTGGTGTCGCACGGGTGAGCCGGGCGTGTACGCCATCGGCGATCTGGTCAACACGCCGCAACTCGCGCACGTCGGCTACGCCGAAGCGATTCTGGCCGTGAAGCACATGTTGGGAGAAGGCCCGGCACCCATCGCGTACGACCGCGTGCCGTGGGCCATCTACTGCCACCCCGAAGTGGCCTGGGCCGGACCGGGCGAAGACGCCGCCAAGGAACAGGGCCTCGACGTGGTCGTGGCCAAGCATCAGTTCCGTGCGAACAGCCGCGCCCAGATCTTGGGTGAGCTCGATGGTCTGGTGAAGATCGTCGCCAAGCGCAACGCCGATGGTTCGGCCGGACAAGTACTCGGTGTGCACATGGTCGGCCCGTGGGTCACCGAGCAGTTGTCGGGCGGCTATCTCGCCGTCAACTGGGAAGCCACCGTCGACGAAATCGCCGAGTTCGTGCAACCGCACCCGAGTCTGTCCGAGTTGTTCGGTGAGACGGTGTTGTCGCTCACCGGACGAAGCCTGAACGCCTGAGAGTCGAGAGGAATCACGATGGCAGAGGTCACGCTCCCGCAGTTGGGTGAGACGGTCACCGAAGGAACCATCACGCGTTGGTTCAAGAAGGTGGGCGACTCCGTGGCGGCCGACGAGCCGTTGTTCGAAGTGTCCACCGACAAGGTCGACACCGAGGTTCCGTCACCGGTCGCCGGAGTACTCATCGAGATTCGCGTGCCCGAAGGTGAAACGGTTCCCGTCGGCGCGGTCATCGCCGTGGTGGGTGCCGCCGGTTCGGCTCCGGCTCCTGCTCCTGTTCCTGCTCCGGCTGCTGCGCCTGCTCCGGCCCCTGCTCCTGCGCCCGCGCCCGCTCCGGCCCCCGCGCCCGCGCCCGCTCCGGCCCCCGCACCCGCCGCCGCGGCCGCCGTGTCGGGCGACAATCGTCTGTTGTCGCCGGTCGTGCGTCGCCTCGTGGCCGAGCACGGTCTCGACGTCGATCGCATCACCGGATCGGGTCCGGGCGGTCGAATCACTCGCGAAGACGTGCTCGATCACATCGACAAGCACGGCTCGGCTCCGGCCGCACCAGCGCCCGCACCTGCCGCAGCATCGGCGCCGGCACCGGCTCCTGCACCTGCTCCCGCGCCGGCACCGGTCGCATCGTCGCCGTCAGCATCCCCGGCCGCGCCCCAGCCCACCGTGCGCGTGGGCGATCGCGACGACGTGGTGTCGCTGTCGAAGATTCGCAAGGCCACCGGCTCGCACATGCTCATGTCGAAGAACGTCAGCCCGCACGCGTTCAGCGTGGTCGAGGTCGACTTCGCCAACGTCGACTCCACGCGCAACCGCGTGAAGGCCGAGTTCAAGGCGCAAGAGGGCTACAGCCTCACGTACTTGCCCTTCATCGCTCGCGCGGTGATCGATGCGTTGGCCGACTTCCCGCACATGAACGCGAGCATCAACGGCGACGACCTCGTGGTGCACCGTTACGTCGACCTCGGCATCGCGGTCGATCTCGATTATCAGGGTTTGCTGGTTCCGGTCGTGCGCAGCGCCGAAGGCAAGCGCCTGCGAGCGATCGCTCGTGAGATCAACGATCTCGCCGGTCGCGCGCGCAGCCGCAAGTTGTCGCCCGACGAGATCGCCGGTGGAACCTTCACGATTTCCAACAACGGTTCGGCCGGATCGGTGCTCACCATGCCGATCATCAACCAGCCGCAGGTCGCGATCCTGTCCACCGATGCGATCGTGCGTCGACCAGTCGTCGTCACTCTGCCGTCGGGAGGCGAGAGCATCGCCATTCATCCCACGGGCAACCTGGCCATGAGTTGGGATCATCGCGCGTTCGATGGTGCCTACGCCGCCGGCTTCCTCGTGCGCGTGAAGGACATCCTCGAATCCCGCGACTGGCTACCCGAGATCTGATCGATGTTCCGAGCGCGCTGGCTGGGCCGAGTTCCGTACTTGGAGGCTCTCGCGCTCCAGACCGCGTTGTTCGAGCACGGCCACGACGACCATCTGCTGCTCCTCGAGCATCCGCACGTCTTCACGTACGGTCCGCGGGCCGAACTCGACAAGAACCTGAAGTGTGATCCGGCGGCGGTGGGAGCCGACTTCGTGTCGGTCAAGCGCGGCGGCGACATCACCTATCACGGTCCCGGTCAGTTGGTCGGCTATCCCATCATCTCGCTCGACAATCGCATCGGTGCGTCGCAACACGTGTGCGCCGTCGAACAGATCGTGATCGACGCGCTCACCGAACTCGGGGTACGCGACGCTGGTCGTCTTCCCGACTTTCCGGGCGTGTGGGTCGATGTGCACGGCCCCGCTCCGCGCAAGATCTGCGCGATCGGTGTTCGCCTCGCCAACGGTCGCACGATGCACGGGTTCGCGCTGAACGTGTCCACCGACCTCACCTACATGCGCGAACACATCGTTCCGTGCGGAATCGGCGATCGTCCGGTCACGTCGCTGCGTGAAGAAGGTGTCGACATCGAGATGCGGGCCGTGGTCGACATCGTCGTTCGTCTGGCCGCCGAACGCTGGGCCAACGGCGCGGTCGAACGACAAGACGTCGCCTGGGTGCACCGTCCCGACGACTTGTCGCGTTTCTCGCGCGGTGAGGGTCCGGGTGAGCCGGTTCGTGTCGGCACTCGGTCGAATGCTCGCCTCCACGATGCGGGCGTGTCGGGTGGCCTCGACGTGTCCGATCGCAAACCCGAGTGGTTGCGTCCCAAGGTGTCGATCGGTCCGGAAGTGCTCGCGGTGAAGTCCACTCTGCGCGATCTCGGTCTGGTGACCGTGTGCGAAGAAGCCGGGTGTCCCAACCTGTCCGAATGCTGGCGAGATGGCACGGCCACGTTCATGGTGCTCGGTGAGCGTTGTACTCGCGCGTGTGGTTTCTGCTTGGTCGACACGCGCAAGCCCGAAGCCCCCGACGCCGACGAACCTCAGCGGGTGGCCGAGGCGGTCGTGCGCATGAACCTGTCGCATGCCGTGCTCACGATGGTCGCGCGCGACGATCTCGAGGACGGCGGCATGACACATGTGGCGGCCTGCGTCGAAGCCATTCGCGAACGCAGCCCGCACACGCGCGTCGAGACCCTGGTGTCCGACGCCAAAGGCGACGTGGCCTCGTTCGCGCCGCTCTATCGCGCGCGACCCGACGTGTTCAATCACAACATCGAAACGGTGGCGCGTCTGCAGCGAGCGGTGCGACCCTCGGCCGGTTACGCGCGCAGCCTCGGCGTCTTGTCGGCCGCGCGCTCGGCTGGTCTCACCACCAAGTCGGGTCTGGTGCTTGGGATCGGCGAGTCGGTCGAAGAAGTCGACGGTTGCCTCGCCGATTTGGCTTCGGTCGGGGTGAGCATCGTGACGATGGGCCAGTACCTGCGACCCACCTCGCATCACCTGCCGGTCGCGCGCTGGATCCATCCCGACGAGTTCGCCCGCTGGAAGCAGATCGGCGAAGGTTTCGGAATCGCGCACGTGGAGGCCAGCCCGCTCACCCGTTCGAGTTACCACGCTCGCCAGTCGGCCGACGCCGCCGAGGTTCCGGTCGTACTGACCGTCAAGAGTTGACGGTGCCCGAAGAATCGAGAATGAGAGCGTTGATGTCGAATCGTCCGATCGCCGGCACCATTCAGGCCGTCCGCCAAACCGAGGGAGGCGGCTTCGTGGTGCGACGCCCGTTCCCCACCGCGCGGGTCGACAACCTCGATCCGTTCTTGTTGCTCGACGAGATGGGTCCGGTCGATTACGCACCAGGGCGCGCCATCGGCGCTCCCGACCATCCGCACCGCGGTTTCGAAACCGTCACGTACATGATGCACGGCGAGATGGAGCACCGTGATTCCAACGGCGGACACGGCGTCATCACGCCGGGCGCCGTGCAGTGGATGACGGCTGGAGCCGGCATCGTGCACAGCGAGATGCCGAGCGACCGACTCATGCGCGAAGGTGGGCGCATGCACGGCTTCCAGCTGTGGGTCAACTTGCCAGCGGCCAAGAAGATGATTCCTCCGCGCTACCAGGGTTACGAAGCGCACGAGATTCCGTCACGAGTCCTGTCCGGCGGTGGCGTCATCCGGGTGATCGCGGGTGAAGTGGAAGGTGGGTGCGGAATCGTCGAGACCACCAGTCCCATGGCGTACGCCCACGTCACGTTGACGCCGGCCGAGTCCATCGTGTTCGACGTGCCCGACGGTCACACCGCACTCGTGCACGTGTTCATCGGCTCGGCCATCGTGAACGGCGTCGAAGGCGATGAGGGCGTCATGGTCGTGGGCGATCGCTCGTCGGGAGCGATGTCGGTCACGGCCGGCCCGAACGGTTGTGACGTTCTCTTGTTGTCGGGTGAGCCGTTGCTCGAACCCATCGCGCGGTCCGGCCCATTCGTCATGAACACCCGTGAGGAGATCGTCCAGGCGTTCGACGACTACGAGGCCGGCCGACTGGGTCGAATCGTCGCCACCGGATCGGGCGTCTCGCGCTGAGCCCGGTCGGCTCTCCGGAGCCGACGCCAATTAGTGTTCGAAGAGTGAGCGGACATTCCATCGTGTCGCCGGGCATCACTTCCACCGAGGTGTTCGCCCAGCGAATGGCGCGTACTCGCGAAGCCATGGCCGAGCGTGGTATCGACGTGTTGTTGCTCTCGGTCGGTCTCGATCTGCCGTGGTTGGCCGGTTATCACGCGATGCCACTCGAACGTCTCACGATGTTGGTGGTGCCGCGCGAGGCACCGGCCACGCTCGTGATCCCACGACTCGAAGCGCCACGCGTGGTCGAACGACCCGAGATCTTCTCGATGTTGCCCTGGAACGAGACCGACGACCCAATTGCGCTCACGGCGCGATTGGTCACGAGTGTCGGTGCACGCACGGTCGCGGTGGGCGATCAGATGTGGGCTCGCTTCCTCGTCGATCTGTTGGCTCATCTGCCCGCCGTGTCGTGGGTCCGCTCGGTGGAGGTGCTGGGTCCGTTGCGCATGCGCAAGGACGACGCCGAAATCGCCGCCTTGCGGGCCGCCGGTGCGGCGGTCGATCGCATCGCCGCACAGTTGCAGGCCGGTGCGATTCCGTTGGTCGGCCGAACCGAGGCTCAGGTGTCGGCCGATCTGTCGGCTCGCATTCTCGCCGAGGGTCACGACGTCGTGAACTTCGCGATCGTGGCCGCCGGTGAGAACGCCGCGTCACCGCACCACCATCCGGGGTCGCGGGTGATTCGGGCCGGTGAGATCGTGTTGTGCGATTTCGGCGGCACCATGAACGGCTACTGCAGTGACATCACGCGGTGTGTGCACATCGGAACTCCACCGGCCGATCTGGCCGCGGCCTACGCGGTTCTGCTCGAGGCTCAGCAGACATCGGTTGCGTCAGCGTTGGTGGGTACGCCGTGTGAACGTGTCGACGCCGCCGCACGTGATGTGATCGCGGCCGCCGGCTGGGGTGAGTATTTCGTGCACCGAACCGGACACGGCATCGGCATGGACGCGCACGAAGATCCGTACATCGTGAGTGGCAACACCCTGCCCCTCGCCGCCGGGCACGCGTTCAGTGTCGAGCCCGGTATCTACGTTCCCGGGAAGTGGGGGATGCGCCTCGAAGACATCGTGGTGGCGTCCGACGACGGCCCCGACCCGATGAATCGGGTGAACCACGAACTCGTGATCGTCTAGCCCAACCGGTGGGCGGCGGTCACGAGTGGATCGAACCCGAGGTGTTCTTCAGACTCGTCGCGCCGTGACCGGTCCGACGCGCGATGATCTCGGCGCAGATGGCCACGGCAGTTTCTTCGGGTGTGCGGCCACCGAGGTCGAGGCCGATCGGTGACATGATCCGTTCGAGATCGCGTGCACTGTTCACGCCCACCTCGGCCAGTCGCTCGAGCCGCTTGTTGTGCGTCTTGCGACTTCCCATCACACCGATGTAGCCGACGGTGGTGGCGAGAGCACCTTGGATCGCGGGTACGTCGAACTTGGGATCGTGCGTGAGAATGCACACCGCGTCGCGCGGGCCGAGAGTGTGGCCGCGCCGTTCGAACATGGGTGCCGGCCACGACACGATCACTTCGTCGGCCATCGGAAAACGACGCTTGGTCGCGAAGATCTCGCGTGCATCGCACACCGTGACGCGGTAGCCGAGAACCTTGGCCACGCGTCCGAGGGCGGCGGTGAAGTCGACCGCGCCGAAGATCCACATCTGCGGCGGGGGAGCGAACGTCTCGATGAACACCGACACCGTGGGTGTGTCGACGAGGTCCTCCGGCGTGGCTTGACCCTCCGGGCCGTAGTGACGAACGCCAGTGCGGCCGGCTTCGAGTTCGCCGGCCACGTCGCGGGCGGCCACCCGGTCGAGATCGGGGTTGCCCAGCGAACCCTCGACGGTCTCGGTGGTCCCTTCGCGCACGACCATCAACTTCGCGCCCACGTTCGGGCCGTCGATCACGGTGGCCAAGGCCACCGGAGTCTCGGTGCGCACCAGATCGCGAAATCGTTCGTACAGCGACATCGAACTCACGTCACCAGGCGAGCGGTTCGATGAACAGACGGATCGTGCCACCGCAGGTGAGACCCACCGCGAACGCTTCGTCGTCGCTGTATCCGAACGACACCATGCGACCGGGCGACTGCTCGGCCAGGATGGCCAGCGCCTCGGACACCACCGCACCTTCCACGCAGCCACCGCTCACCGAACCGGCCACTTCACCGTCTTCGTTGACGGCCATGGCCGCACCAGGATCACGTGGTCCGGAGCCCTCGATCTTGACGACACGAGCCACCGCAACCTTCTTGCCGTTGGCTCGCCAGCGGTCGATGTCGTCCAGGATCTCGCGCATGGTCACAGTCTGCCGTTGTCGGACCCGATCGCCTCGCCGCGGTGACGCCGACTCAGGGCTGGCCGATCACTCGAGCCAGTTCTTCCATCGCTGCCAACGAATGTCCCTCGACGAACGCATCGACGTGGGGGAGGGCGGCCGCCATGCCACGCGCCAACGGCGCGTACCCGGGCGTGACCTTCAGCGGGTTGACCCAGACCAATTTGTGGCTCACCCGACGTAGTCGCGACATCTGCTCGGAGAGATGCTCGGGATCGCCGCGATCCCAGCCGTCGGATAGCACGACGACGATGGCTCCTCGGGCCATACCGCGCACACCCCACTCGTCGTTGAACTGATGCAGGCAATCGCCCAATCGAGTGCCGCCGCTCCAGTCCTGAACGCGATCGGACGCGCGCTTCAAGGCGCGATCGGGGTCGCGGTTCGAGAGTTCGCGGGTGACACGCGTCAGGCGAGTTCCGATGGCGAAGGCCTCCACCTTCTGGCGCCCGGTCACGGCGGCCTGAACGAAACGAACGAGTGCGCGCGAGTACGGCTCCATCGAACCCGACACGTCGAGCAGGAGAACGAGCCGACGCAAGCGCTGATCGGGGTCGAGATGATGGCGGCGAATCGGTTCGCCGCCCGTCTGCAGACTCGAGCGAACCGTACGGCGCAGATCGAGGCGCGTGTCGCGGCCGCGTACGTGACGGAACGAGGTGCGCGGTGAACCGGCCAGTCGCAGTCGGCTCATCATGTGTTGTGCTTCGGCCAACTCGGTCGGCGTGTAGTCGGCGAAGTCCTTGTGTTTGAGCGTTTCGATGGCCGAGAAACGCAGCGTGATGGTCTCGTCATCCGAGGACGACTCGGCCGAGTCGCGTTCGTCGCTGCCGTCGTCGTCGGCATCGAGTTGCAGGGTGAGCTTCATGGTTTCGGTGATCTGCGTCGAGCCATCGGCAGTGCGACCCAGCCAGAAGGCTTCGAAGGCTCGATTGAACAAGGGCAGGTCTTCGGGGCGTCGCACGAGTGTGGTGCGAGCGGCCCAGTAGACCGATTCGCGTGAGTCGATGCCGGTCTGGCCGAGCGCTTCCACGAAGAGCAGAACGCTGCCGACGGGAGTGGTGAGGCCGGCTCCGCGAAGAATGCGACTGAAGGCCACGGCCAGACGTTCGGCCGGCGAGTCGACCGTGACGCTGGAGGTGCCGACCATCTCAGGCGACGAGGCTGCGTTGCAGAGCCTGCTTGATGGCCTGGTCGAGACCGTTGTTGGTGACTCGCTCTTGGTCTTCGCGATACTTCAGCACGGTTCCGAGGGTCGCGCGCACGAGGGATTCGTCGATCGTCGACGCACCGAGTCGTGCCAGGGCGGTGGCCCAGTCGATGGTCTCGGCGATTCCGGGCGGCTTGTACAGATGCAGACCGCGCATCGTCTCGGTGAGCGCCGCCACTTGACGAGCCAATTGATCGGACACGTCGGTCACGCGACGGCGCACGATTTCGACTTCACGGTCGAACGACGGATGCTCGACCCAGTGGTAGAGGCAGCGGCGCTTGAGAGCGTCGTGCACGTCGCGCGTGCGGTTGGACGTGAGCACCACGATGGGCGGAACCGTGGCGCGAACGGTTCCGATCTCGGGAATGGTCACCTGGTAATCGGAGAGCACTTCGAGCAGATACGCCTCGAACTCGTCGTCGGCGCGATCGATTTCGTCGATGAGAAGGACCGGACGGGCGGCCGCTGGTTCGAGTGCACGCAACACCGCGCGCTTCACCAAGAACCGCTCGCCGTACAACTCGTTCTCCAGAACCTCGGCCCCCGAGTCACGAGCCTCACCACTGGCCTCGGCCGCGCGGAGGTGCAGCAACTGCCGCGAATAGTCCCAGTCGTACACGGCTTGGTTGGCATCGATTCCTTCGTAGCACTGCAGGCGAATCAATTCGCCGCCTGTACAACGCGCCAACACCTTGGCCAACTCGGTCTTGCCGACGCCGGCTTCACCTTCGAGAAGGAGCGGGCGTTCGAGGCTCAGCGACAAGAACACCGCGGTGGCCAGACCGGTGTCGCAGAGGTAACCCTGCTGTTCGAGAGCGGCCGCGACCGTGCCGGGGGACAAGTTGCTGTCGGCCATCGATCAGAGCGTAGAGGTGTCGGGGCGACGACGCACCGTTCAGGACTCGTCGCGCTCGAGGAGGGTGCGAAGAATCGGCAGGGTGGCCGCGAGATCGGGCGGACCGGTGGGAAGTTGGTCACAGGCGAACCAGCGCGCCCCCTCGATGGGAGACAACGGTGCGTCCATGTCGGCTGTCATCAACCAGCCCACGTTCCAGTGACGATGAGCGCGTGGGTTGTTGGTGTCGGTGGCGTGCACGACAGCCGGGCCGTCACCGACGAGTCGAATGTCGAACCGTGTGAGCCCGGTCTCTTCTTCGAGTTCGCGTAGGGCCGCTTGGTGAGTGTTCTCGCCAATTTCGACGTGTCCACCCGGAGTGCTCCAGCCCAAGGTCTTGTGACGAACGAAGATCGCATATGCGCCGTTGGGCGACAGCACCCATGCGGTGGCGCAGATGTGGGCGAGCATTGCATCGTCCGAATCGTGAGTGGCTCGATCGTCGGACATGAGCAGTGCGCTCAGTGCGAGCGAATGCTCGTCGGCAACCTGGAGACGGTCGAGTTCGGAGAGCACAGCCGGCCAGGCGCCGGGGAGATCGAGCGTCGGGTGCGGAAATCCCACGAGACGACGGATCAGTTGCCGAGCACCGCGTACGAGCCGGTGGCGGTGGCGACGAGTCGACCCTGTTGGTCGACGGCCCGTGATTCGAGATGCACGATTCGCCCACCGGGTTTCACGACCGTGGTCTCCACCACCAGACGACCCGGACCGGCGGCGCGCAGATAGCGAACCTGGATTTCGATCGTCGAGCAATAGAGACCGTCGTCGAGGATGCTCATGGTGGCCGCACCCATCGACGTGTCGGCCAGCGTGAACACCACCGAACCGTGAGCGACGCCATTCGGGTTCAGGTGACGCTCGTCGATGGTCACCTCGGCGCGGGCGGTTCCGTAACCGGTCGTCTCGACGGTCATGCCGAGGAACACGGCCAGCGGGAACTGCGACGGCGATGGAGCGGCATTTCCTTCCGGACTGGATTCAGGCATCGGCGTGAAACTACTGGCTGGTGAGCACCCGCCTCGGCTCGGGTTCGGTCGTCGGTCGGCGGAGGGTTACGGTCGGTCCATGGACTTCGCCATTCCCGCCGACATTCAGCGCACGCTCGACCAACTCGACAAGTTCATCGAACGCGAGATCAAGCCGATGCAGGCCCAGGACGACAACGAGCGCTTCTTCGATCATCGGCGTGAGTGGGCCCGCACCGACTTCGAGAACGGTGGCGTTCCGCGGGCCGAGTGGGAGGACCTGCTGCGCGAAATGCGTCAACGGGCCGACGCCGCTGGCTGGTTGCGACTGGCACTGCCGAAGGAGTTCGGTGGCCGCAGCGCGAGCAACCTCGAAATGGCGATCATTCGCGAGCACTTGGCGACCAAGGGTCTCGGACTCTTCAACGATCTGCAGAACGAGTCGTCGATCGTCGGCAACTTCCCGACCGTTCTGATGATGCGCGACTTCGGCACCGAGGAGCAGAAGAAGGAATGGATGCCGGGATTCCTCGATGGCACCAAGCGGCTCGCCTTCGGTCTCACCGAACCGAATCACGGCAGCGACGCGACGCACCTCGAGACGACGGCCGTGCGCGACGGCGACGAGTGGGTCATCAACGGCATGAAGCGCTGGAACAGCGGGCTGCATCACGCGACCCACGACATCATCTTCGCGCGCACATCGGGCGAACCCGGCAGCCCCATCGGCATTTCGGCGTTCCTGGTTCCCACCGACTCGCCGGGTTTCAACGTCGACTTCTTCTGGTGGACGTTCAACATGCCCACCGATCACGCCGAAGTGAGTATGAAGGACGTTCGAGTTCCGAGCACGGCGTTGTTCGGTCGACTCGACCATGGCCTCGATCTCGCGCAGCACTTCGTGCACGAGAATCGAATCCGACAGGCGGCATCCTCGCTCGGAGCCGCGCAGTACTGCATCAACGAAGCGGTGGCGTACGCCAATTCGCGCATCACGTGGGGCAAGAAGCTCTCGAGCAATCAGGGCATTCAGTTTCCGCTCGTGGAGATGCACACCGAGGCCGCGATGCTGCGTCAA
>Ga0169931_10000800_pt1 | contig 52312 bp, 29 predicted proteins | sample Kivu_15m_20L_FD_129675 | JGI IMG/M metagenome (GOLD analysis project Ga0169931, IMG submission 129675) | Freshwater microbial communities from Lake Kivu, Western Province, Rwanda to study Microbial Dark Matter (Phase II) - Kivu_15m_20L... | ecosystem: Environmental > Aquatic > Freshwater > Lake...
ATCCTGCCGGCCGCTGATCGTTCCGGTCAGGCAACAGTGACAGTCACCGTCAGCGATGGCGACAAAACCGACTCCACCAGCTTTGACATCTTTGTGAACGCTGTCAATGATCCTCCGTTCATCTCTGACGTTGACAATCAGACAACCAGCGAAGACGTGCCCATTACCGGAATTCCGCTGACCGTTATCGATGTGGACGACGTTGTCGATGTGACATTCAGCAGCTCCAATTTAATTCTCCTGCCACCCGGTTCCGTCGTTGTCAGCGGCACAGGTACCAGCCGTACACTCAGCATTACACCGGCTGCGAACAAGTTCGGAAATGCGGATGTCACGCTCACCGTCAATGACGGTCAGGCTTTCGATCAGACCGTCTTCAGTGTCTCGGTCAGTTCCGTCAACGATGCTCCCAGCATCTCCTCGATTGGTACCCAGACAGTTCTGGAAGACGGGGTGCTCAGCAACATTCCGTTCACAATTCTTGATCAGGACGACGACGAGCTTTCGCTGTCGGTCAGTACCTCCAACCCCGCTCTGCTGCCGCTCGAACAGATCGTTCTCAGCGGCACTGGCGGCAATCGTCAGATCTCCATCACACCGACTGCCGGACTTTCCGGGAGCGGCACAGTGACCATCTTCGTAACCGATGGCACAGCAACCACTTCAACCGTCTTCACAGTACAGGTGACCCCGGTCAACGATGCTCCGCTGATCTCCTCGATCAGCGACCAGACCGTTGACGAAGATGCTACACTCGCTGGTATCCCCTTCACGATTTCTGACGAAGACAGCGTTAACCTCACCGTGACCGCCAGCACGAACAATTCAACGCTGCTGCCCCCCGGCAGCGTCAGCATCACGGGCGTCGGTGGCAACCGTCAGGTCTTCATTACCCCGGCTGCCAACAAGTTCGGCTCAGCCGTTGTCAGCATCACTGTCTCCGACGGCGAGGCTTCGGCCACGTCAACCTTCAATCTCACGGTCAATTCCGTCAACGACGCACCCACCGCAGTTGCTGATTCCACGTCCGTGCCTGCTGACGGGTCTGTCGTGATTTCAGTGCTCGGCAACGATATCGACATCGACGGCACGCTGATCCCCGGATCTGTCGAAATTGTTGCTGTACCGGCCAGTGGAACCGTCGTGGCCAATCCCAACGGCACGATCACTTTCACTCCAGAAACCGGATCATCCGGGATCGCCTTCTTCAGTTATCGAGTCGCTGACAACGAAGGGGAGTTCAGTCTGCCTGCCACAGTATCCGTGAACGTGATTACAAATGCTCGCCCGGTCATTGAGCCAATTGCGGCACAGTCTCTGTCGGTCGGCGGTGCATCCGTTAAGATTCCACTGTCCATCACCGATGCCGACGGTGATCCGCTTCAGATCACGGTCACGTCCGATGTCACCGGTGTGCTCTCCAGCCTCACCCTCAGCGGAACTGGTTCCAGTCGTACCCTGCAGCTTGTCCCCGGCACCCGCCCCGGAGTTGCCCAGGTCACGATCACCGCTGCCGATGGCGTAACCGCCCCCGTCACTCGCACCTTCGCTGTCAGCGTCGGGCTGCTGATCGATGCCGGTGCCAGCCGAGCCACCTCGGGTGTGCTGACCCACCGCGGTTATGCCAATTCCGTGGCCATCCCATTCAGCACTTCCCTGAACATCACCGGCGTTCCCGTCGGGGTGCCGGCATCGCTCTTCCGCACCAATGTCTTCGACAACCCCGGTGGCCCTGAACTGCTCTTCACAATCCCCACCGTCGCCGGACAGGTTTACGATGTGGATCTGCTGTTCTCAGAGATCTGGAGTGGCGCCTTTGGTGTCGGCCGCCGCGTCTTCAACGTGAAACTCGAAGGCTCCCTCGCCATCGAAAAGCTCGACGTGTTCGCCGCCGTCGGACGCAACCACGCCCTCACTCGCACCTTCCAGGTCACCGGCGACGGCAATCTTTCCGTCGAACTGCTGCGTATCACCCAGAATCCTAATATCTCCGGGATCCGCATCCGACCCTCCGCAACTCCTAATACCGCTCCCACCATCTCCACCGTGGCTGCTCAGCAAACCAGCGAAGATACGCCGCTCACGGGCATCGCGTTCTCCGTCGCTGACGCTGAAGAACAGCCACTTACCGTCACCGTCGCCAGCGCGGATTCACAACTGCTCCCTGCTACTGGCCTGGTACTCACAGGCACCGGAGCCAATCGACAGCTGGCGATTACACCCGCTGCCAATCGCTTCGGCACCACTCAGGTCACACTCAGCGTTTCTGACGGTCGCGTGACGACTTCCACCGCCTTCACCGTTACGGTCAATTCCGTCAACGACATTCCCGTGGCCACAGGTGACAATGCCACGACCATGGTCAACACGGCCGTCACGATTCCGGTGCTTAGCAACGACAGTGACCTCGACGGCACCCTGAACCCCGCTTCCGTTGCCATCGCACAGCAGTCTGCCAATGGTACTGCCGTGCCAAATGCCAACGGCACGATCAGCTTCACTCCAAACCTCAGTTTCAGCGGCACAGCAACGTTCACCTACACGGTTCGCGATGACGCGGGTGGCGAGTCGCAGCCAGCCACCGTCTCAGTGCTTGTTCGCAGCAACGCTGCACCAGTCATCTCTGAGATCGCGGCCATCCAGCTCAATGTCGGCACCAGCTCAGCACCCATCCCGTTCCAGGTAACTGACAGTGATGGTGACAGCCTTGTCGTGACGGTCACGACCGCAGATTCCCAGATTGCCCGCACACCGACGATCATCGGCGTCGGCAGCAATCGGCAACTGACAGTCGCTGCTGGTGATCTCGTTGGTATGACAACCATCACCATCACCGTTACGGACAATGTCAACGCTCCCGTCACCCGCACCGTGAATGTCTCCGCGTTCGCTCTGATCGATGTCGGAGCATCACGCCCAACTCCCGGAGCGATCCTGGAAACCGCGTTCCAGAACGGAGCGGGACTCCGATTCAGCGGCGCGTCCCCGGTCACCACAGCCGCTGGAACTCTTGCAGCCAGCGTGCCCGACCTCTTCTACCGCTCCACCCTCTTTGATCCGCCGGGCGGGAGGGAACTGGGATTTGACATCAACGCCAAGTCTGGCCAGCTGTTCGCAGTGGACCTGTTCTTTGCCGAAGTCTGGGGCGGTGCCTTCGGACAGGGCAGACGCGTGTTTGATGTGAATATCGACGGCGAAACAGTTCTGAATGACTTCGACGTCTTCAAGGAAGCCGGCGGTGGCAACATCGGTATCGCTCGCCGGTTTGTCATCAACAGCGACGGCCGAATCGACATCGATCTGCAGCGAGTGATTCAAAACCCAATGCTCTCGGGCCTGCGAGTCACTCCGCTGGGCAAGCCGCCGGAAACATAGCATTTCTGGCTTATCACCGATCCCGTTCAGTCCCCGGACGCGGCCTTCACCCGGCCCGTCCGGGGATCTGTATTGATGGACAGCTCTTCATGCTGATCCACAAAGAACACATACCCGTTGAACATCTCGTGAATCGTCTGCGGTCCGTAACGCACTTCATCCGCCGGATCCGGGTTCCATGGATTGAACACCGAATTGTCGAAGTGGGCGATCGCGGTCATTTCGGTACCGGCCGGCAGCAGCTTCTTTCCGGCCGCGATTTCATAGCCCAGCTGCCACTCGAAGTTGAAGTTGGGGATCTGCAGAAGCGTTTCGCGCGAGCCGTTCGGGGGCGTGGCGTAGAAGGTCATGTCCCGACCCCGAACGTGCATGTGTGTGAACATTCCCATCAGCGTGATGTCGCGATCAAGGATGTGCTTACCCTGCACCGCAAACGCGGGTTCGTACGGCGGTATTCGCCAGCCACGTGGATCCAGCAGAAAATGTCTTAGCTGCCGCCTGACGGGTGACTTTGGAAACCGCAGTCCCACCTGAATGCGGCTCCGCTCTGCCTTGCCCGTGGTTGTGTAGTGAATCTGCAGGCCCAAACCCGCACCGCCCGGAATGCGAAAGGCCGATCCATTGTCGAAACGCCCCATGTCCATCGGCTGACCGCCCGGCACATAGCCCGTGATAAACGTCTGCTCGCCCGCGCCATCCTTCGTTACATAGGCCATGTTGCAGTGATGCACAACGGCCCGATTGAGCGGTCGGATTTCAAACGCCTCCACCCATGTTTCGCCAAAAAAAACATACGGCAGCAGCGTGTAGCGGTAGGGCACGAACCCCGTCGCCGGCACGTCATGCTCCTCCAGCATTGTGATGACGACGTCCGGAGTGCCAATCCGCCACTCCTTTACAGACTCCGCAGGTGGCTCGGGCGCCGCAGCCGGATCCCCCGGCGGACAGTCAGCAGCGATCCAGGTGAGCAACTGCATTTTTTGTGCGGGTGTGAGTGAATCCGTGTTCTGAAACTCGCCGTGCTGCGGAGCGGCGTACCAGGGCGGCATGGATTCGGTTTCCACCACCTCGGCAATCATCTGCCGCTGAGCCACCGTGTCGTCGTATGTGAGCAGCGGGAAGGGAGCTGCATCGCCCGCGCGATGGCACCGCGTGCAGCGTGCATGAATCAACTGACCAATTCCGCCCGACCACGTGGGAATCGCCGCTGCGTCGGCTGGTACGCGGACAGGAGCCGGGGCTGTGATCAGGCACCCATCAACTGGTGTTTCGGAAATCGTCACAGGCCGCCCCGCCAGCACTTCATCAAGTGCCAGTCGCAGATCCGCCCTCGAGGCTGTCGGACGCGTTCCACCGGGACGCAGCTGATCGTCAATTCGCCCCCGATACCGCAGCACCCGCTGAGCATCCAGAATGACGACCTCGGGTGTTCTGGAAACTCCTAGTGCCCGCACGACGGAGCCATCCACGTCCCGCACAAAGTAGAACGGCACATCCAGCTCAATCGCCTGCGATGCCATAGCGCGAATGGTGTCCTGAGCACCCACGTTGACCGCCGCAAAGACGACTCCCCGATCCCGATACTCCCTGTAAAGCTCTACCAGCTTCGGAAACGACCGTCGCACCAGCGGACATGTTGTGCTGGTGAAGGTCAGCACAACGGCTTTGGCCTCGCCGAAATCCTGCAGCTGACGGTTCAAACCACGAATGTCCCGAAACCGCAGCTCTGGTGATACCTTGCCAATCGACAGCCCCACGGCGTCGTCCGCCTGAAGCGGCTGGGCCGCACAACACAGTACCGCACAACACAGTGCCGCACAACACAGTGCCGCGAATAACAACAACATCCATCGCACGGAGGCACAAAGTCCACGGAGAAAAGAAAACTTGACCGCCGTCATCGCTGCCGCTCCGTGATTTTGTGAGAAATAAAACGCTGTCACACCCGTTACCGCTCGATCTCCAGCCCCTGCTCCCGCCAGCCACGGAAGCCGCCGTCCATTGAAATGACGCTGGTATAGCCCATGTGCTTCAGATTGAGCGCTGCCAGGGCGGAGCGGTAGCCACCGCCGCAGTAGAGCACCAGCGGGGTGGCAGTGTCGGGCACAACGGCCTCGATGTCGCGTTCGATGATACCTTTGCCCAAATGACGAGCACCCGGAATGTGACCAGCCGCCCATTCACTTTCTTCACGCACATCCAGCAGCAGAAAAGAATCCCCCTCGGCCCGACGGCGAACCACGTCCTGAATTGTGCATTCGGAAATCTGACTCCGTGCCTGATCAACCAGCGCAACAAATCTTTCACCGTGAACCATGGCCATGGACAAGTCCTTACTCTGGCGGGAGAAGCGGGAAGAGCAGTCTGGCCAATTTTACCGGGAGTCGCCAGGCAAACCACTGGCACTACGCCAGAATTTCTTCAATCACATTCCCGTCGTCAATTTCCAGCCGCTTACGGCCCGGATAGTGCAGGCGGCGATTGTCCAGCCCCAGCAGATGCAATGTCGTGGCGTGCAGGTCAGTCACGTAGTGCCCCTCGCCCAGCGCGTGATACCCCAGCTCGTCCGTCGCACCATGCACATGCCCCTTCTTCAGCCCGGCTCCGGCCATCCAGATCGTAAATCCGTTCGGATGATGATCCCGGCCGTCCACACCACCGCTCCGCTGTTCGAGCCCCGGCGTGCGACCGAATTCCGTGCAGAACACCACCAGCGTGTCCTCCAGCAATCCTCGCTGACGCAGGTCCTGAATCAGGCCCGCCACCGGCAGGTCAATCGTTGCGCACAACCGTGTGTGGTTGTCCCGGAGCTTTTGGTGCGAATCCCAGACGCCGTAGGGCGACGGAAACACCTGCACGAATCTAACCCCGCGTTCCACCAGCCGACGCGCGGCCAGCAGACGCTGACCGGCGACCTTTGTGTTATCGGCGTTCAACCCGTACAGCTCCTGAACAGCCTGAGTTTCCTGGGAGAAATCGACGGCTTCGGGAACGGCCGCCTGCATTCGAAACGCCAGCTCATAAGCCCGGATCCGCGCCAACAGCTGCTGATCGTCCGGGTACTCGACTGCCGTGAGCTGGTTGAGCCTGCCAATCAGCTGATACTCCCGCTGCTGCTCCGTCAGCGACTGACTGGCCTGCCGACGGCCAAAAGGCAGCGGATTGGTGGGGTCCAGTGCAATCGGAACGCCGGCGTGCTGCGGGCCCAGATAGAGCGAATCAATTGAGAGCCGCGTGTCAGAGCGGGTCGGGCCACCCAGCACCACGAAGCGTGGCAGATTTTCATTCAGCGATCCCAATCCGTAGTGCGCCCACGCACCAATACTGGGCTGCTGTTCATCCAGCCGATGTCGCCCCGTGTGAATCTGATTTTCCGCCGCATGATCATTATCCGTTGTCCACATGTTGCGAACAAAGCAAAGCTCGTCAACCTGAGTCGCCAGATGTGGCCACCAGTCGGTCATCTCAATCCCGCTCTGGCCGCGCTTCCTCCAGCCGACCTGCATGGGATAGATGATCGGATACACGTCCCGCACATTGATCTCTTCAGCAGCGACAGAACGGAATCGCTTTTTGTGCAGCGGTGAGTTCAGCGGGTTATCGAGTGGTGTCTTGTCGAAGGTGAGTCCGGCATAGCGGTTGAGTGCTGGTTTGGGGTCGAAGGTTTCCACATGACTGTATCCCCCCGACAGAAAAATCCAGATCACACTCCGCGCCCGCGGGGAATGATGCGGAAGCCCCGTTGGTGGTGCGGAATTCACTTCAGCCGACGCGATGTCCCCCGCCTGAGCCTGGCCGTCAGCTGCCAGCATCGCCCCCAGCGCGAGGCCGGTGAAGCCCATGCCGAGATCAGACAGAAACGGTCGGCGAGCAGATCGCGAGGTGCAGCAGGAAGTGGCCGAGTACATGGAATCGTCCGGTAGAAAAGTTCAGCGGATCGTTACAAAGTCATTGTGATTCAGCAGTGCGCGAATCAGGCTGTGGCGGGCAGCAGTTGTGTCGTCCGGCTGCAGAAATTCACGACAGACGACGGCTTCCTCGATCGTCGGGGCTCTGGAAAGAATCAGTCTGAAAGCGGCCCCAATGAAGGCCTCTGCATCCGTTTGTCCGGCGGCCGCCAGCTTTTCGGCCACCACATTGCTGACCTTGTGCACCAGCTCGCTGTTGGTCAGCGCCAGCGCCTGCTGAGGAATAATGCTGGAGGTGCGGCGATAACAATCAAGAGGATCCGGGGCATCGAAGAGCTCACCAAGGTTACTGCGGCCACCCTGTTCGGGATAGACCGCGTAGTACAGGCTGCGGCGATATGTGGTCAGAGCTTCGCTGTTTTCCAGTTCCTGTCCGCCAATGGTGGTGTCCAGCAGTCCGGCGACGGACAGCAGACTGTCGCGAACAACCTCGGCTTCCATGCGGCCGGGATTCATTCGCCACAGCAGTCGATTTTCAGGATCGCGGACCACGGCACTGACAGCTGACTCGCCAGCACTGCTGCTGGAACGCTGCCACGCGGCACTCGTCAGAATCAGCCGATGCAGATGCTTCAGACTCCAGCCGGATTCCATGAATTCCACGGCCAGCCAGTCGAGCAGCTGCGGGTTGATCGGCGCGGCTCCGTTGCGACCGAAATCGGCAACGCTGGAAACGATCGGACTGTGAGTGTGCCAGAGCCAGATGTAATTGACTGCCACGCGAGCCGTGAGCGGATGTTCGCGGGCGGTGAGCCATTCTGCAAATGCTTTGCGGCGACCGGTGCTCGTCCGCGGGTACTCGGGACCCAGCGGAGTCCATGCCGGGGAGCTGTTTGCGTCTGTTGCGGCAGTGCCCGCCGCGGCCGCGGCGGTCGCATCCGCCAGCGATTTACGGGCGGTGGCGAGTGTGGCGGTGGCGGCCTCCACCTGCTTCGACCGCTCGGGATCCTCGGCCGGTCGCGCTTCCGCCTGGACCAGAGCAAGTTCAGCGGCGGCCGCTGTGGACTGAGCTTTTGCGAGCGTGGCGGCGCGTTCGAGCCGACTGGCGTCGGCGGCAAGCTGCGGCAGTTGTGCAGACGGCGGCTGAGCAAACTTCGCGAGGTCGGCAGCGACGCGGGCTTCAAAGGACTGCAGTTCTGCAGTGGCCGCGCTCACCAGCGCCTCTGCGGCACGCTGTGGCAGACCGGCAGCCGCAGCTGCTCGACGAGCTTCCAGCAGTTTCTGGTGCCTCGACTGCAGTGTGGGATTGCCGGCAATAGCCGATACGAGCGACACTGCGGGGCTTTCGGAATAGGACGAGGTCTCCCAGCCGTCGATACCCACAATGTCGGCATCGACTGGAAACTGCGGCGATTCAAAGTCAGCAGCCAATACGGTCAGCGGCGCGGAGCCCGCTTCGCTGGGAACCGCGAACTGCACGTCGTCCACAAGCACCCGGCTGCCGCTGCGGGCGTCGAAACTGAAGGCCTGGTTCGGCTGGGTCGATGGATTCCACGAATTCAGTCCGACAGGGATGGCGTCCACCAGTCGCTTTCCGGATGGCTGAGCATGCACCGTCAGCAGACAGCGATCTTCACTCGGATGAATTCGCAGTTCGATGGAGAAGCGATCCTGACCGGCAGAGAAGTCGTACCGACCGGCTTCGACGTCGCTGAAACTGCCGGGCTGCCAGACGATGATGCGACCTTTCTCGAAGGCCACATAACCTGCCGTCTGACCACTCACCACATCCCGCGCCAGCTGGAAGTTGAAGTGTGTATCGGTCAGCAGCTGGAGCTGAAATTTGAGCGAGGATCCGTCGGGGAGCGACTTGAGCCGGGCAAGCCGGTGCTGCAGAATGCGGCGGCCAGTGGTGGCATCAAACAGAAGCGACTGCTGACCAGTGATGGCGCCGGGAGTGCCACTTGAGGTGGCAGCAGCCGTGGCGTCCAGAAAGGCGGCTTCGGCCAGCTGCAGCCGTCGCTGCACTGCCGGGGGAATGGGGCTGGCCACATTGGTGCTGGTCAGCTGATCCCAGGCAGATTTGAGAGCTGCTGCCAGCTCCGCTCGCCGCGACTCAATCAGCGCCGGACGCAGTCCCGGATAAAAAGCCGGTATTGGCAAATTCACGGTGGCAGGCTCGGCGGCATGGAAGTTGGACAGAAACGACGGCACTCCGGGTGCCATCGTGCCACGGTCGCGGACGCGGTTGCGTTCATCACCGCCAGTGTAGAACCATGTGGGGGCGTCGGGAGTTTTGTCGAAGACACGCACCATTCCCAGCCGCTGAATCACTCGCAGCTTACCGTAGTCGTACTCCTGAAACGACCCCGGATCGGCCTCTCCGGGAACCCGGTCCTGCCGTATGGAAATCGGTTCGAAAAAGGCGCGGAGCCGAAAGTAGTCGTCCTGCGAAATCGGATCGTATTTGTGGTCGTGACAGTGGGCACAGTTAAACGTGAGCCCAAGAAATGCCTTCCCGGTGTGCTCGACTATGTTCCGCATCCAGTCGTTGGGGTTCAGGGCATACCAGTTGCGGATGAGGTATCCGGTGGCGGCGGTGGCGTGATCGTCTTCTGGGCAAATCTCGTCGGCTGCCAGCATTTCCCGAAGCATTCGGTCGTAGCCGTGATCGTTGTTCAGTGACTGCACGATCCAGTCCCGCCAGCGCCAGATCTGGGGAGCACTGTTCCAGACGTCAGGAACATGCCGACGACCGTACCAGTCACTGTATCGCCAGACATCCATCCAGTGCCTCGCCCAGCGTTCGCCGTAGCGGGGGTCGCTGAGCAGCCGATCGAGCACTTTAGAAAAGGCATCGGGGGATGCGTCCGCAAGGAACTGCTCAAGCTCCGCAGGCGTTGGCGGCACTCCCAGCAAGTCCAGCGTCGCCCGACGCAGCAGAATGGACCTGTCGGCGGCTGGCTGTGGCTGAATTCCGGCAGCATCCAGCCCGGCCTGCAGAAATGCATCAATGGGGTGCGGGGAACCTTCCGGAACAACAGGTCGCACAGGCGCTTTGAATGCCCAGTGCTGCCGCGGATCCGGCTCGGGCTGGTCAACTGAAGGAGGCCTTGCCCCGGCACTGATCCATGCCGAAATGGCGGCGGACTGCTCAGAAGTCAGCGGACGTCCCTCCGGCGGCATACGCACCGCAGCGTCGCTGGATGTGACCCGACGAATCAGTTCGCTGGAAGCCGCGTCGCCAGGAACAACCACAGGACCGGACGCCCCACCCACAAACATGGCGGCCACCGTATCCAGCCGCAACCCCGCTTCCTGCTTGAGCGCCCCGTGGCAGGCAAAACAGCGTTCCTGAAGTATCGGTCGGACGGTCTTCTGAAAATTTGCAGCATTATCGACAGGTGCCGCCTGCTGAGCCGGAGCAGTTCCGATCAGGCAGACAAACGCGATGAACGGCAGCGAACGCAGGTATGCAGCCATAACCGTAGATCCCGGAACGGCCTGAAGGAGGGTGACCCGGCGAACCGGGAAGCGAACTTCCGGCTGCACGTGCCAAGTGGCCAGACGGTGGGAGCACGATACTACCACAGGGCCACCCGGGAAACAAGGATTAATTCATTGCGAAACACAGGCCTGGACGCCGCTTGTCCGCTCTGATTCTGCGCGCTGGCCCGATTAAAGCTGTTCCAGTTCTCTGCGGAAGCTGCCGCTGAGAATTGGGAAACGGCACCAGCTGCGGGGGTCGAGATTGTGGTCGTCGAAGTGGAACGAAGGTGCGAAGCGTTCGCGTTTCCACTGATTACGGGACCAGAGTGTGAAGAAGCGGGTGACCCATGCCCTGAGCTGTTCAGTGCTGACTGACGGGGAATGCTGCTGCAGTTCGGTGAGCACTTCTGCGGGGCTGCGGCGGTCGCGGATGGCGAGTTGTTCGATGTGGTTGAGGATTGCATAGGGCATCAGATCGCGTTCGTCGGTCTGACTGTATTCAGCAGGCCGCAGTTCTGCTGTCGGTTGCTGCTGGTTGACGCAGCTGAGCACCGGGAAGGGGCCTGCACCGCCGGCGCCGTGGGTTTCCATGACGCGGAGCCATTCGCGGAGGAAGGACTTGTCAATGCCCGCGAGGGGCGCAAGGCCACCGGATGTATCGCCGTCCATCGTTGCATAGCCCACCGCAGCCTCGGAGCGGTTGCTGGTGGCCAGCAGCAGCGCGTTGCGGACGTTGGCAAGCAGCCAGATGGACGGTGAGCGGGTACGGGCCTGAATGTTTTGCAGAGCTGTGTCGTCGGTGGCCCAGGTGAGCGGTCGCTGGAGCATGTTCTCGACGGAGCGGGTGCAGGATTCCACGAGGGCGTCCACAGAGATCTCAAAGAACTGTCCGCCCATGGCCCGTGTGACCGCAGCAGCAGCGTTGCGGGTGGTTTCTGAACTGTTGCGCGTGCTTTGGTAGACGCCGGCAAGCAGACAGGGCATCAGGTCGTCGATGGAACGTGCGGCTGAGACTTCAGGGATCCACTGGAGTTCCTGGCAGAGCGATTGCAGGCCGCGGTCGGCAGCGGCGAGCTCTGCCATGCAGCGGACAAGCACCGCACAGGCCGACGAATCCGCTCCGCCGCTCATGCTGATCACAAAGCCGAACGAGCGTGTTTTGCGCATGTAGTCGAAGAGCCCGAGCGCAGCCGTGCGGGTGAATTCATCGAATCGGGAAAGGGGAACGGCAGCAGTGGCGGATGAAACAGCCGGGGCCGGGGAGATTGCTGTGGTGGCTGCCACTGCTGGAGTTACCGGCGGCACGGCGAACGTGCCGGGGATTGAGATGACTCCGGTTGCTGATCCCGGAATCGCGGTCGAATCAGGCTGGAAACGCAGCCCGTGTACGGCGACGCGGCGAGTGCGCGCGGTGGCCAGATCCACGTCGGCGATTGTGAGTTCCGTATCGGTGAACCGCAGCCGAGCTGCGTTGGCGATGGGTTCCCCGGCACAGGCAATCATACCATCCCCGTCATAGATCGCTCTTCCAGCTTCGTTGCCACAGAGATTGGCATAGACATACGCAGCAGCGAAGGCACGGGATCCTTCAAGGACAAAACGCCTGCGAACCTCGTGCTTCCCAAAGGCAAAGTGACTGGCACTCGGGTTCAGCAGCACGTCCACTCCACGTTCTGCCATGCGACCGCCAGGACGATTGGCCACCCAGGCGTCTTCGCAGATTTCGAGCCCCAGTCGAATGTCATCGCGCTGGAAAAGGAGGTCTCCCAGGGGCCAGGTGGCGGAGCCGTGACGGTAGAGATCGACGCGGCCGGCAGGCCAGGCGCGGAACCAGCGTGGTTCGTAGTGCAGTCCGTCACCGGCCAGATGCTGTTTGGCCGAAAAACCGATGATGGCACCGTCAGAAATCAGGCAGGCCGTGTTGAAAACGCCGTTGCAGTGGAAAAGCGGCAATCCCACAGCCACGGTCAGGCCACTGGTGGCCGGAATGATCTGTTCCAGCAGCTGCCAGGCAGTTTGCCAGACGTGCGGAGCAAGGAACATGTCTTCGCAGCCGTAGCCGGTGACACAGAGTTCCGGAAGGCAGAGCACCTGAACGTGACGATCGCGGGCCTGGCGGAGCACATGCAGGATGCGGTGGAGGTTGCCGTCCCAGTCGAGGGGAGTCTGGTTCAGGGTGGCAGCCGCCAGGCGGAGCGATCGCATGTGTTTAGTGTCCGCAGGACGACGCACAGGTCTGGCTGGAACAGTTGTCGGCCTGGCTGTGAGGGATTTTCCAGAGTTGCAGGAGTTTTGAGGATTCGTAGTCACCGGCAGTGATGCGGAATCCCAGGTCAGCGATCATGCGGAAATCTTCTTCCGCCTTTTGACCGGGAGTGGTGAGGTAGTCACTGACGAACATGGAGTTGGCGGGGTAGAGGCCGAGCGGCTGCAGGGAGCGCAGGTTGACTTCGCGGCCGCCGGCGATGCGGAGTTCGGCGCGGGGATTCACGAAGCGGAACATGGCAAGCACTTTGAGGCAGTAACGAGGATTGAGTTCGTGTCTGGCCTGCAGGGGGGTGCCATCGATGGCGTGGAGAAAGTTGATGGGAATGGATTCGACCGCGAGTTCTGAGAGTTTGCAGGCAACTTCGACGACGTCGGTATCGAGTTCTCCCATGCCAACAATCATGCCGGCACAGAGTTCCAGTCCGGCATCGCGACAGATGCTGAGCGTATTCAGGCGGTCCTGGAATGTGTGAGTGGTGCAGATATCGGGGTGAAAACGTTCGCTGGTGTTGAGATTATGATTGACACGATCAACCCCGGCGGCTTTGAGTTTGATCGCCTGTTCGGGTTCGAGCAGTCCCAGACAGCAGCAGATGTGCAGACCATATTCTTCCTTGATGCGGCGAACGACACCGGCGACATGGTCCACTTCGCGGTTGGTCGGACCACGGCCGCTGGCGACGATACAGTAGGTGCGGGCGTTGCTCTCGGCCGCTTTGCGCGCGCCGTCCATCAGACGTTCGGCACTGAGCATCGCGTAACGCTCAATCGGGGCTTCAGAGATTTTGGACTGTGAACAGTAGTTGCAGTCTTCGGGGCAGAGTCCGCTTTTCGCATTTTTGAGATAGTAAAGCTGCACGGAATCGCTGAACCAGCGGCGGCGAATCCGGTAAGCCGCGTGCAGAATTTCCAGCAGCTGTTCATCCGGTGCCTGAATGATCCGCAACGCGTCTGCACGGGAGATCGGCGTGCCATCGAGCACACTGTCGGCAAGTTCACACCAGGAAAGAACGGCCGGAGCGGCCGGAGCGATCAGCGACATGGCGTTGACTTTGATTCCAGAAAGAAAACGAGGGAACGGCGGGGACCGGATGGGTGCGGGGGAGTATAGCGTGAGAAGGGAGTCTTTGCACGGACGAGGGCCGTTTTTCGGCTTTCGCAGGCGATCGCAACAGTACTGAGCATCACAGATTTGCTCACCGGGTTTCGCTTTTGCCGGCTTTGCTCGTTCACACCCGGAAGATAAGATTCGCCCGGTTTCAAGTAACAGAATCCAGCCTCACACTTTGAAAAACGAGTTGCCCGTATGAACTGGAACGATCTGACCTGGCCGGAAATTCGGTCTCTTGCACCGGATACGCCGGTGGTATTTCCTGTGGCTGCGATCGAGCAGCATGGCCATCATCTGCCTGTGGCCACGGACAGCATGCTCCTTGGGGAAGTGATTCGGCGGCTGAGTGCCACGCTGCAGAAAGAGGTGCTGTTTGCACCACTGCAGTGGCTGGGAAATTCTGATCATCACATGGATTTTTCTGGTACGCTGTCGGCACGGCCGCGAAGCTACCTGGATCTGCTGAACGAACTGATGGACACCGCGCTGGCACACGGGTTCCGCCGCGTCGTGTTTCTGAATGGTCACGGAGGCAACATCGTTCCGGGCAAGCAGGCAGTGTTTGAAACGCGGCAGCGATATCGGGAACGCCAGGATCTGCTGCTGCTGTTCGCCACCTACTGGGACTTCGCACGCCCGTGGGAAAGTCGATCGGATCTGGTGCAGCGATCCATGGGGCACGCCTGCGAATGGGAAACATCCATGATTCTGCGAATCGCTCCTCAGCTGGTGCATGACATTTCGAAGCTGGAGACGGTACCCGTGAACTTTGGCTTCGAGCCGGCCTATCGCGGCTGGACAACGAAGGATCGTACGCGTCCGGGTCACATGGGATCACCTCAATTCGCCTCGGCTGAAAAGGGTGAACATCTGTTCGCAGAGTTCTCGAAAGGAGCTGAGACGTTTCTGCGTGAGGTCGCAGCGTGGGATGGACAGTCGTTCCTGAGAGATGAAGGCTGAAAAACTCGGCTGATCGACAAAAAACAGGCCTGCAGCGATGATGCTGCAGGCCTGTATGTTTAATCGGGTGCTGAAAGAGCAATTGGCGATCTTCAATCAGTTCAGCAGCAGGCCTCCTGACAGCAGCATTTCCACCACGTCGCTGATGGCCTCATCAACAGCGGCGGTGTCTGCTGTTGCGTCGGTGTCATCGACTGCTTCCATGACTGTGGTGTGTTGTGCGATGGCAGCGGAGGAGGCGATGAGGACGGATTCAGCGGAGTCGCCTGATTCGTCGACAGCATCCTGAGAACGCTCGACAGCAGCCTTTCGCACTGTTGCGGCCGGACGCTCGAATTGCGACTCAAGCACCGCCAGCGACACATCCGGGATTCCGGCCGGCGATGTTCGAGGCTTGTCAACGGCTTCCAAAGAGGCCACGGTAAACGCCCCTGGAAGGCTCCACACAGATACTGCCCCTGTGGTGCTCACGGCCCGCACCCAGAAGCGATAGCTGGCTCCACGAATGAGCGGATTTGGCGGCACGAAGGAATTAGTAGTGATTCCGGAAATATTGAAGATGACAGTTTCAGAGGTGCCACCGAATGATCGGTTGAGCTGCACCTGGTAGGTGGCGGCTCCCACGACATTCTGCCACTGCAACAGCGGCTGGACAGAGCTTACCGTGCCGATTGGTGCCGTGATGGTCGGTCGCCCGCCGACGAAGAAGAAGGTTCGGGTGGAGTAATTGCCAATGATATTGCCGGCTGCTGAGAAGCCTGCAACGATCCAACTGTGGTTTCCGTTGCTCAGATCGCCGGGTGGGGTCCAGCTAGTGCTTTCGAGCCCGGAGATGTCATGCACCATCTGACCGATGGCATCGTTTCTGACCTGCAGACGATAGCTGGTCGCTCCGGGGACAGCTGACCAGATGAATTCCGGACGACGATTAAAGGTGGCAGTAACGGGTGCAATTGGCCGAGGGGCCGTGCTGACCGTAAATGACAGTGTGTTGCTCCACCATGCCGGTGAATCGTCGGCTGCAATTCCCCGTGCGAAGAATCGGTAGGTTCCCAGTTGCAATTCGGATGCTGGAGTCCAGGACGGACCGGTGACAACAGTGCGAATAAAGTCCGGGTTGGCTCTGGAAACATCTTCGACTACGACTTCATACCGCACAGCACCTGTGATGGCTGGCCACGTAATCGTCGGCAAGCCCGTGGGCTGAATTGGGTTGATCGAATTGGGGACGACCTGCTGAACGAGGCTGAATCGATGCAGCAGCGACCATGGCAGCTGAGTTCCATTGGCAGTCACAGCACGAATGAAGACATCGATTTTTCCAATTCCGAGGTTAACAGACGGCAGAAAGGTCGTGGCACTGGTGGTGGCCTGGACCAGTGGTCGCTGTCCGGCACTGACATTGTCGATCCAGACAGTGTAGGACACCGCGTTCGGAACGGCGGTCCACGTAATCTGAGGCCGCTGTACCAGAACGGAGCCAACAGGGCTGATAACCACCGCACGGACTGGAGTTACATCAACGGTGAACGAACGACTGAAGATCTGGTTATCACTGGTCGTGCTGAAGTCTCCATCCGGTCCGCTGTCTTCGACGCTCACTACGATGACGGCAGCGCCACGTCTGGCAGTCACAGGCGTGAATGTGAGCGTTCCGGTGGAATTGGCAGACGTGTAGGTGACTGTCGGATTTGGAATCAATGTCGGATCACCGCTGGTCGCGATCACTCGCAGTGGCTGTGTTTCGCCACCACCCGCCGTGATGCCTGTCAGCTGCACTGTCTGAAGTGCGGAGTCTTCCAGAATTGACAGGTTCTGCAGAGCATCCAGCGTCGGTGCATCATTGACGGCGTTGACCGTTATAGTGAACGTGCGGGTAAACGAAGCATTATCGGTCGTCGTGGCAATGTCACCATCGAGTCCACCGTCTGTCACCACGACAGTAATCTCCGCCACACCGCTCAGATTGGCTGTCGGGGTGAACTTCAGGAATCCGGTTGGATTGGGGCCTGCGTAGGTCACGAAAGGATTGGCGATCAACGCCGTATTGCTGCTGGTCGCGGTGACCTGAAGTGGCTGAGTTTCGTCACCACCGGCAGAGATGCCGGTGAGGCTGACAGTCTGCTCCGCAGCGTCTTCCGGGAGTGTGACGTTGCCGGGCTGATCCAGCGTCGGTGCGTCATTCACGGCATTCACTGTCACATTGAAGGTAAGTGTCACGCTGCCATTATCACCGGTTGTGGACAGATCTCCGTCCAGCCCTCCGTCTGTGACGACAACAGTAATCAACGCCGAACCGCTCAGATTGGCCGCCGGTGTGAACTTCAGGGATCCCGTGGAATTGGGGTCTGAGTAGATCACGGCGGGATTGGCAATTAATGTCGCATTGCCGCTGGAAGCGGTGACCTGAAGTGGCTGAGTTTCGCCACCACCGGCACTGATACCGGTGAGGTTGATGGTCTGCTCCGGGGCGTCCTCACTGATCGTGACATTGCCGGGCTGATCCAGAGTCGGAGCATCGTTGACCGCGTTCACGATCACGGTGAAGGTCCGCGTAACGCTCCTGTTATCGCCGGGAGTGGCCAGATTTCCATCCAGCCCACTGTCTGTGACGACCACGGTAATGATCGTCGAGCCGCTCAAATTCGCAGCCGGTGTAAACTTCAGGGATCCCGTGGAATTGGGGTCTGAGTAGATCACGGTGGGATTGGCAATCAATGTCGTATCAAGGCTGGAAGCAGTGACCTGAAGTGGCTGAGTTTCGCCGCCACCAGCACTGATACCGGTGAGGTTGATGGTCTGCTCCGAAGCGTCCTCACTGATCGTGACATTGTCGGGCTGATCCAGAGTCGGAGCATCGTTGACCGCGTTCACCGTCACGGTGAAGCTGCGTGTGAAGATGCCGTTGTCGCCGATTGTGGCCAGGTCCCCATCCAGCCCGCCGTCAGTGACCACCACGCTGATAATCGCCGTGCCGCTCAGATTGGCTGCCGGCGTGAACCGAATCGATCCCGTGGAACTGGGGCCTGAGTAGGTCACGACAGGATTGGCGATCAAAGCCGAATTGTCGCTGGTGGCGGTGACCTGAAGTGGCTGAGTTTCGCCACCACCGGGGCTGATGCCAGTGAGATTGACGGTTTGCTCTGACGCGTCCTCACTCAGGGTGATATCGCCGAGTTGATCCAGCGTCGGCGTGTCATTCACAGCATTCACAGTGACGGTAAACATTCGCTCGAAAATTCCGTTGTCGCCGGTTGTGGTGAAGTCTCCATCCAGTCCCGGGTCGGTGACCTTGACAGTGATGGAAGCAACGCCACTCAGATTTGCAGCTGGGGTGAAGCTGAGCGAAGCTGTCGTTCCACCATTCGTGTATGTGATGGCGGGATTGGCGATGAGCGAGGAATTGTTGCTGGTGGCGGTGATGCTGAGCGATTGTGATTCTCCGCCACCGGCGGATATGCCCGTGAGACTGATGACCTGCTCAGAAGCATCCTCGCTGATAATCGCATCAATAGGGCGATCCAGCGTTGGGGCATCATTGATCGGATTCACCGTCACTTCAAAGGTAACGGTGGTGAAACTGTTATCCGGAGCGGTCGAGAGAAGACCATCGAGCCCACCGTCAGTGACGACGACTGTAATCAGAGCAGTGCCACTGAGATTGGCTGTTGGGGTGAATTTGAGTGAACCAGTGGCATTCGGCGACGTGTAGAACACAGCAGGATCTGCGATCAAGGCACTGTTGCTGCTGTTTACGCTGATGAGCAACGGCTGATTTTCTCCGCCGCCGGCAGCGATGCCAGTCAGAGCAACGATATACTCAGGGGCATCTTCATCAATTGTGACATCGAGCGGCTGATCCAGCGCTGGAGCATCATTGACAGGGATGACAGTCACGGTAAAGGTCCGCGTCACGGACGCATTGTCTCCAGGTGTGGATAGATTTCCATCAAGTCCACCATCAGTGATGACGACCGTGATGATTGCTTCGCCACTCTGATCGGCAACTGCGGTAAACCGAAGCTCAGGAACCGCAGGGTTGTCGAGGATGACAGTCGGATTGGGCACAACTGCAGGGTTATTGCTGGTAGCAGTGATCAGCAGCGGCTGAGTTTCACCGCCACCGGCCGTGACGCTGGTCAGTTGCACAGTTTGCAGCCCGGCATCTTCATTGATCGTCAAATCGCCCGGCTGATCCAGAGTGGGATCGTCATTGACGGCATTTACGGTGACAGTGAACATGGATGTGAAGACCACGTTGTCGATGGTGGTATCAAGGCGAGCGTCGCCACCGCCATCTTCGACGAAGATGGTGATGACAACAACTCCGCTCTGATCGGCGATCGGCTGGTAGTTTAGAACAGCGGTGGACTCGGGAGTGGTATAGGTCACCACGGGATCTGGAATCAGTGCCGTATCGCTGCTGGTGGCCGTCACTTTAATTGGCTGCGACTCCAGCGGGCCTGCAGTGATGCCGCTCAGATTCACAGTTTGTTCAGCGGCGTCTTCGCTGACGGTCTGATTTGTAACCGGGTTGACTGTAGGCGGGTCGTTGACGGGTGTGACACGGAGCGTAAACACCTGGCTCACAGACCCATTGTCCCCCTCGGTGCTGAGATCTCCGTCAAGACCGCCGTCGGTGACGGTCACCGTAATCTCGATTTCTCCGAAGGCATTCGGCAGAGACTGGAATTGAATGGACCCGGTGGCATTCGGGGAGACATAGGTGGCCGAGGGATTCGGGACGATGCTGGGGTCGCTGCTTAGGGCAGTGACTCTGAGTGGCTGACTTTCATTCGCGCCTGCGGTGATGCCGAAAAGATCGACAGAGTGAATTGCTGAATCCTCAGAGATCGTCAGTTCATAAAGCGGATCCAGCGTGGGATCGTCGTTGACTGCGTTGATGATGATCCTGAATGTAATCTGAGTGGTTTCGTTGTCGCCGGTGGTCGCAAGGTCCAGGTCAGGACCTCCATCTTCAACCGTTATTGTGACTTCGGACTCACCGCTGGATTCAGGAGCAGGAGTAAAGACGACGTCACACGTGCTTTCCGAAGACGTGTAGAAAACAGCGAACGAGGTAAACAGAGCTGTATTGGTGTGGCTGAATGATACTGACAGGGGCTGAATTTCTCCACCACCAGCAGTGATCCCTGTCAGAGTCAGCGTTTGTTCGTCAGCATCTTCATCAACCATCTCGTCATCCGGCTGATCTATGGTGGGAGCATCGTTGACGGAGTTGACAGTGACGTTGAAGGTGCGGGATACGGACAGGTCATCCTCGGTATCAAAGTTGCCGTCGATTCCGGCATCGTCCACGAACACAGTGATCTGGGCTGTTCCAAACTGGTTGACCGTCGGATTGAATCGGATGGATCCCGTGGCATCACCACTCATCCAGGTCACGCTCGGAGTCGGAATCAAGTCCGTATTTCCACTCAATGCGAAGACGCGAAGGGCCTGATTCTCGCCACCTCCGGCAGAGATACCGGTGAGATTGACCGTCTGTTCAGGGGCATCTTCATCGATGGTGACATCCGAGAGAGGGTCGAGCGTCGGGGCGTCATTGATCGGATTGACGGTCACCGTGAATTCGATTTGGAAGACAGCGTTATCGGTCGGCGTATCGAGGTTGCCGTCAAAACCACCGTCGGTGACTGTGACTGTGATCGTGGAAGAGCCGCTCTGGTCCGCCAGGGGCTGAAATCGAAGAGTACCCGTCTGACTGGCCGAGGCGTAGTCCACAAACACGATTGATATGAGATCGGTGTCACTGCTGACTGCAGTGACCCGCAGAGGCTGCGATTCTCCGCCACCCGCCGTAATTCCGCTCAGATCCACATAGATTTCTGCGTTGTCTTCGTCCATGGACAAGTCGAACAGGGAATCAATCGTGGGCACATCGTTCACAGGACTGATGTTTACAGTAAATGCCACAGCTAAAATGCTGTTATCAAATTCCGTACTGAGTTCGCCGTCGAGCCCTCCGTCTGTGACAACAACAATGATATTTACGCTCCCGCTGACATTGCTCACCGGTGTGAACCTCAGGGTGCCAGTATTCCCGGGACTGCTGTAGTCCACAGCGACGTCGGCAATCAGAGAGAGGTCATCGCTGAATGCTGTGATTTGCAGAGGCTGTGTTTCGCCGCCACCGGCAGTGATGCCAGTGAGATTCACTGTTTGTTCTGCAGCGTCTTCAGCAATCGTCAGATCATCCGGATCGGCAAGGGTCGGCGCGTCATTGACCGGACTCACATTGACTGTGAATGTTTTCGTGATTGTGACATTATCTTCGGTCGTATTGAAATCATCATCAATGCCGGCGTCGTCGATGGTGATCGTGATCAGACTGGATCCGCTGAGATCGGCGACGGGAGTAAAGCGAAGCGTTCCCGTTGTGGCGGCTTCTGTGTAGTCAATCGCGACGGATGGAATCAACGTCGTGTTACCGCTGGTCGCCGTGATGCGGACCTTCTGCGATGATTCGCCAATACCTCCGGAGATTCCTGTGAGGTTCACAGATTGCTCGGGGTCATCTTCGGCAACGTTCACATCAGACACATCATCAATTGTCGGCGGGTCATTAACCCATACTTTAAATGTGACGGTGACAGTCCCATTATCCGCTGTGGTCAGCAAATCGCCGTCAAGTCCGGCATCCGTGACGGTCACCGTGATTACTGCAGAACCACTTTGTCCTGCCGCCGGAGCGACGCTGATGCTGCCGGTGGTATTGGGGGACGAGTAGTTGACGGTGGGATCGGGGATGAGCAGCGGGTTGCTGCTGGAGGTGGTGACCTGAAGCAATTGTGTTTCCCCGCCACCGGCAGTGATGCCAGCGAGATTAACGGTCTGAGCTGTCGCGTCTCGCGAGAGCAGCAGGTTGTCCAGTTCATCCAGCGTGGGAGCGTCATTGACCGGATTGACAGTGACGATAATCGTCCGTGTGGCCGTGAGGTTGTCAGTGGCGGTATCGAAGTTGCCGTCAGCACCAGGATCCTCAACCACCACTGTAATCGTGGCAGAGCCGGAGAGATTCGCCGCAGGAGTGAACTTCACAGAACCTGTGGAATTCGGCGACGTGTAGAATACGGCAGGGGTGCCGGTGAGCGTGGGATTGTCGCTGGAGGCAATCACGCGGAGCGCATGGGACTCGCCGCCACCGGCACTGATGCCGCTGAGGCTGATGGTCTGTTCGGCGGCATCCTCGTCGATGGTCAGGTTACCCGGATCATCAAGCGTGGGAGGATCATTCACAGCTGCAACCGTCACAGTGAAGGTGCGTTGAAACGACGCATTGTCGGATGCTGTGGCAAAATTGCCGTCCGGCCCGGCATCCTCGATGGTCACGGTGACGACAGCGGTGCCATTTTGATCGGCCACGGGAGTGAAACGAAGCTCACCGGTGGCATCCGGTGATGCGTAGGTGACGGATGGATCTGGAATCAGCCCGGGTACGCTGCTTACAGCGCTGATCCGCAATGTCTGATTTTCAAGCGGGCCAGCGGAAATACCTGCGAGGCCGACAACCTGTTCTGCGTCGTCTTCATTGATCGCAACATTGTTGATGGGATCAAGTGTCGGCGCGTCGTTTACCGGAACGACAGTTACGGTGAACGTGCGAGTGAATGTCAGATTATCGACAGTAGTTGCGGGGTCTTCATCCTGCCCTGGATCCTGCAGCACGACTGTGATGAGTGTTGTACCGAAGAGATTTGCGGTCGGTGTGAATTTCAAAGTTCCCGAGGTTGTCGGCGAAGTGTAGTCGATGGCGGGGTCGGGAATCAGACCGGAATTGCTGCTGGTGGCGGAAAGGACAAGGGCCTGCGTTTCGAAGGGGCCGGCGGAGATACCGGTGACGTTGACGGTTTGTTCGCCGGCATCCTCCGAAATGGAGAGATCGGCGATGAAGGCAAGGGAAGGAGCATCGTTCTGGCCGTTGATGGTCACGACGAAGGATCGACTGAAAGTGGCGTTGTCAGTAAGGGTATTCAGATTGGAGTCGGGGCCACCATCCTCGGCAGTCACCGTGATGGTCACCGCACCAAAGCGATTTGGATTGGGAGTGAAACGGATTGAGCCGGAGTTCTGTGGAGACGTGTAGGTGACTGCTGGATCAGGGATGATCGCAACATCGCTGCTGGTGGCCCGAATGCGCAGGGGCTGGGATTCGAGAGGCCCCGCAGTGATTCCCGACAGAGCCACCGTCTGCTGAGATGCATCTTCAGAAATGGTCAGGGGCAGAAGGGGATTCAGGGTTGGAGCGTCATTCACTGGCGTGACCGTCACGCGGAAGGTTCTGAAGAAGGTTTCGTTATCGCTGGTGGTGTTCAGGTTGAGGTCTGGTCCACCGTCCGTAACGGTGACAGTGATAATCGAGTTTCCAGAGCGATTGGCGGCGGGCGTGAAACGCAGGGTGCCGGTGGAATTTGGCGATGTGTAATCGATCGTCGGATTTGCCAGCAGCAAGGTGTTGCTGCTGCTTGCGGTGACCAGAAGAGGCTGGCTTTCTGTGCCGCCGGCCGTGATGCCGGTGAGGGCCACAGTCCGCTCGGAAGAATCTTCGGCAATTGTCAAATCGTACAGAATGTCCAGAGTCGGTGCGGTGAGCAGATGGCGATTTTCGAGCCGCTGGACTGTGCCGACCTGGAATCTGCGTCGCTGCTTACGAACGATTTTTGGAGAGAGAAGAGCGGACAGACGCTGAACAAGCCGACTTTTCATGCTGGTGAGACCCCTGAAAAGGAATGGTGGAGACGGGCCGAAGGCTGGGATGGCGTGACAACCCTGCCATGGAGACTAGGACACGAAACAGCAGGCCGAAGGAAACTTCTTTCCCAGTGATCAGATTTTGGAAAAATGCTGCAGCTTCCATGATTTCCTGTACCGAACAGATCGGCAGAAACCGCCCAAGTGATATCATGCATCCAGTCAAACCCGCCGTCAACTTTGCAGAATTCGAGAAATCCGACAAATTCGCGCTAATTTCTGTATGAAGCTGTATCACACCGACCTGTTTGTGCTGCCCCTGCCGCCCGGGCATCAATTCCCAATGGCCCGGTATCGGTTGCTGCGTGAAAGGCTGCAAACAAGCGGACTGTTCGGGCCGGAAGAGCTTGTCATTCCGCCGTCCGCTTCTGAAGACCAGCTGCGGCTCGTGCACACAAGCGACTGGGTCCAGCGCGTGCTCTCCGGACAACTCACGGACAACGAACTGCGACGGATCGGCTTCCCGTGGTCGCTGCAGATGGTGGAACGCTGTCGGCGATCAACGGGTGCGACAATCGCCGCCTCCCGCAGCGCCCTCGATGATGGCGTGTCGGTGAATCTGGCCGGGGGCACCCACCACGCCTTCACCGATCGCGGCGGCGGCTACTGCGTCTTCAACGACGTCGCCGTAGCCGCCCGTACCATGCAGCAGGAAGGGCGAATTCAATCCGCACTGGTGCTTGACGGCGACGTGCATCAGGGCGACGGAACCGCCGCTATATTCGCAGAAGATCCCAGCGTCCGTACCTTTTCACTGCACGCCGCGAAAGCCTATCCCGCACGAAAGATGACCAGCGATCTCGATATTGCCCTGCCCCCTGGGTCTGACGATGAGACATGGCTCGACGGCTGGCACCGCGGAATTCAGTGGGCGCTCGCTGGTCCCGTTCCCGATCTTGTCTACTTCCTTGCTGGCGCTGACCCGTGGCAGGGAGACCGGCTTGGAGGACTTGCCGTCACAAAAGCCGGCTTGAAAGCTCGGGATCAGTCAGTTTTTAATCTCTGCAAAACACTCAATCGGCCCCTTGTTGTGGTCATGGCCGGAGGCTATGCAGCTGACATCACAGATATCGTGGACATCCAGTCCGCCACCGTGATCGCCTCCCGGCAATTGCTGAGGCCTGAGTGCGTCAGCGCACCCGAACCTGGAACGTGATGGTTCCGGCACTGTGGCCCGCAAGTGGTTCGTTCAGGCGAAATGTCAGCATCGAGCTGCCTTCGCCATTCAACGACTCCTCAAGCGTTCCAGGATGCTCGTCGTCGAACACCACAGAACCCGAAACATACTCCAGCCGCGGAGTCAGGTTGTCCACAATCCGCACGTCCTGCAGCGGTCTATCTCCAGTGTTCTCCACTCGGATCGTAAATCGCAGCACGTCACCCTGCACCGCTGTGTCGCGATCAGCCAGCTTCACAATGTGCAGCGTGCCTTCCACATTCTGGTCTTCAAGCCCAATCGTCTGCTGATTTTTGAAGACGGCCGAGACCTCAGAAAGTGAGTCGGTGGATGCCGTAACGATCGGAAAGTCACGTTGAGTCCATGCAATGGCGTTGCTGCGATGCTGAGCAAGGATGGCAGCCTGACGAAGTCTGAATGTCGCGGAGGCCGTCGTGTTGCGTGACTGCTGACCCTTGTCCGTTTTCTGAGTTTGCATCAGACGCCTTGTTCCCACCGATTCGGCGGCAGGCTCGAGGTTCACCATTCCGTCCGCCCGGCGTTTAGTTTCCAGTCGCTGCAGGGCAACATCGGAGATATTCTGTTGCGGAGCGAGGCCCGTGCGCAGGCTGTTCACAGCCGCTGCATCCCGGACTCCCGCCGCCTTGTTGATCTGAGTTTCAGCCACCACTCCGGAAACGGCACGCACAGAGCCAAAGCGGGGTGCATAGATGGCAACGCGGTTGGAAGCACGGGTGCGACGATTTCCTGACGAATCGACCCAGCCCGCAAGCGTATCTTCGGTTTCAATACCGCTCTGAAGCTCCGAATGCAGGCCGGCTGCCTGACTGCGATCACCGCCATCAAAAAGATATTCGTCAGGATACATGTCGGCCAGCGGTGAAGGGGCTGTGGTTTCCATGCGCTGCTGGGGACGGCCATCGACAGCCTGTGGCAATCGAGGCTCGCCCGGCGTGTAGTGGCGACTGCGCCGCGGAAACGCAGCAGGGGCAGCTTCCACAGACCGCGGACGAGTTCCATCTGCGTCGCGAACATCGCTCAGCCGCACAACGCCAGCGGCTGGCCCGGAATGATTCAGCTTCTCGCCGTCGCCAAACCCGTCACCACCGCCGGAGACTCGGACAAGCATTCCAGCTGCATCGACCGCACCACGAACGGCATGATCGACAGCGGCCTGGCCTGGATAACGAGCTTCAACGGGAGTCGGCCTCGACCGTTCTTCGGCATCCAGAGTCTGTGGGCAGGCTGTGGAGTACACATGATCGGGCTCCGAATGCACGAAACTGTTCAGCCCACACCCTGAAGTGACGGTCAGACAGAGTCCGACAACACTCAGAACAAGCGGGCGAAGGTGCTGGAGATGGCTAAGCGGCATAAGCAGGGATCCTGAGAAGCCGGTGAATCTCATCGGCTGGCTTGCCGGGACACGGTGCGGTCAGCAGCAGGCTGAATCGTGGCAGCAGCCGTGCGACCACCGCTGCCGAAAAACATCGGAGGAGCAGAGTCAGCGGAAGGAGTCCGCCCACCAATTCGCAGAATGGCCATCGGACGACCGTGCAATGCAGCGGCCGCCACCAGATTGTCGCCGGAAGGCACCGTCAACGGCTCGTCGCGACGAAGCGGATCGTCGCCCGACGCCGTTTGCGGGCGTTCAAGGTAGATCACTCGTGTGATGAGCAGACCGTTGGCTGCGGCTTTGAGATCAGCTTCATCGAGCACGAACGGAACCGGAAACTGCTCTTCCTGCCCCGCCGGCGGATGCAGGCGATCAAGAATCTCTATTGATGGATACAGTTCGACTTCCGGAAACTCCGGCATGTCAGCAACCCGCAGCCTGTAAAAGTGTCCGACGCTTACCGAAAATTGTGCCGGCGAAGCAGATTCAAACACAGGCTGCGGCTGACCAGAAAACAGTTGCACGGTTCCCTTCGACGGCAGCTCCACTCGAATCGGCTGCAGCCACGCCGGATCGATCACACCCGCCTTCACCAGCATGTCCGCATTCAAGCCGGGTGGCATGTGCTGATTCAGCGGATTCCAGCCCGGTTGTCCGGTGGGCAGCTGAGCTGCTGCGGGCAGAGTGCAAAAGAGCACCGCTGTCAGAGCAGTCAGGAGTATTCGGGAAGAGTGCATTCGCGGCAATCCTGGAATGAAATCGGGGCGATGGAAGCTGTCGCTTCGATCGCCCCGCTGGTCTGAACTGGCAATCGGCGATCAGCGGCCTGCGGGCACCGAAACATCGCCAGGGCGGTAGACGGGATGCTTCTCTTTGTACTCAATGTGTCGCACCGGCTCCGGAACGCTGTATCCCGGAGAATGCTCAACATCGATCAGCAGGTGATCCACAGGCTCGGGAATCCGATTGTTGCTGAGATTCCGCATCGTGTGAGATTTCAGCCCTGCAGGGCCACCCAGCGGAAGGTGCGGCGGACCCGGAAGACCAATCGGAGTTCCAGTCATCGGCATACCCCAGACAGGCGTGGGACCCATGCCGGAAACCGGAGCGTTCATCCCGGGAGCACCACCGCCAGCAGCCATCATGGCTCCGGGGACACCCTGCATGTGAGCAGGCAGGATGCCGATCGGTGTCGGTGGAGAATACTGGCCTTCGTCCCCATCAAGCACACTGAAGGACACCGGCACCGTGCTGCCGTCCGGCTGAGGAATCACGGCCGGCTGCTCAAAGTTCATCTCACGATTCCCAACTCGCAGCACCAGCATGATTGTGCCGGTCTGCTCCGCCAGCTGGATCGGGTCGTTGCCCGGATCAAGCGTCGTGCTCACCAGAGTTTCCACGCCGGCAACCGCACGTGCCTGGAAGTTTGGATGTGGCAGGTAGATCACCTTGGTGACCATGTTGTTGCTGCGAATGTGCTCAAGGTCCTCCTGAGTGACTTCAAGAGGGACCGGGTTGTGCTGCAGATAGGACAGCGTGTTCGGATGGGCTCCACGAACTTCAAGAGTCGGGTACAGGCTCTGCCCTTCCCAGCCTTCACCTGGAATGTTCGAGAAGACCAGCTGGTAAATCGCACCCTGCGGGAAGTCAGCCCGACCGGGAACGAATCGCTGATTTCGAGCGAGAGCGTTTCCGGAAAGCCAGCCGACAGACATGCCGTCCTGACCGATGAACTTGATCTGGGTCGTCATCATGGCCGCGGGCATCGGACCCCCGCCCTGAGCCAGAATACCAAGAACTCCCGGACCTGGCCCGTCAACCATCGGCCCTGGATGCTGCAGCATGGCAGCCGGCGGTGCAACATGCTCCGTCGATTTCACGACGGACGCACTTCCGTCGATGCCGGCACAGCCCATACAGACGACCACAAGGGCGCCGAGGGCTAGAAAGTAGTATTTCATTGAAACCCCTTCCCTGGAATGCTTCGTAACGCGTCGCATACCCAACTTCGTTCCAACAGGTGCCGGAAACTGTCCGTATCTGGATTCGAGGATTTGTCTTTGCCCAGCCGGCCGTAAATTCGGTATAGTGCGGCAACGGCCGCACATTCCTTCCTCTCCATCTTCGGGTTTCGGCGCCCGCTTCCTTTGACAAATCCCATAAAATCCGAACATGAATCATCACCCCCAAACTCAACCCAAAGCCCCCACCCTGCTGCTTCTGGCCCTGTTTGGTGGTCTCACAGGTGGATTCTGTGGATCCCAGCCAGCAATTTCCGCCGACGAAAAACCAGCGGCATCCGCCGCCAGCCAGGATCCGGCAAATCCTGCCGCTCAAACCGCCCCACAGCAGCCAGCCGCGGACCTGCCCCCCGCCGACGAAATTCTCAACCAGGCCCGCTCCCGACTCGAAGGGCTTGATTCCCTCGAATGTGATCTGCAGCAAACCGCACTGATTGGCGGTATGAAAATTCTGGCTTCCGGCCACTACACCGAAGCCTCCGGCAACCGCGTGCAACTCACATTCCGCATGTACCCCATGGCCACCGCAAAAGCCGACGATGCCAAAGCCAGCGCCCTCGATGCTCCACCAACAGAACTCAAGCCCGAAGACAACAAAGGGGAACTTCAACAGATTTCAGACGGCACCGTCGTCTATACATCATGGAAAAACGGCGACACCGTCCGCGTGACCCGTCGCAACCTCCGCGATATCCAGACTGCTGCCACCTCAGCCACCGGGTTCGAATCCGGAAGTATCGCCATGGACCTCGGTGTGGGCGGATTGCGGTCTCTCATTTCCCGACTGCAAACCTCCATGGTCTTCGCCCCCGTCCGCAAAGTCACAGCCGGGGAACGCACCCTCCTCGAAGTCACCGGCCGCTGGAGCGATCGCGTGCGCCGCGAACTCTTCGGACTCCCGGAAAACACCTTCGTCGATGCTCGCCCCTGGGTCCCCGAATACTGCCGCGTCTACGTCGATCAGGAAACCATGCTCCTGCGACGTATCCAGTACCTCAAACACAGCCCAAACCCCGCTGACAAACTCGCCCGACCTCTCCTCACCCTCGACCTCCGCAACCTGAAACTCAACGGACCCGTCGATGATGACATGTTCCGTTTCACTCCGCCAGAAAACACCCCCATCGAAGACCAGACTGAAGCCGTGATCGAAGCCATCCGCAACGCAAAACCCGGAAAATAGCCCCACCCACCGGCAACCAGACAACACCCGACCATCGACAGACCACCAGCCGCATACGCCGCAGCAGGGCAAGGTCGGATCGCGAAACAGTGCCAGGAACACCGGAAGTCATCCTGCAAACCCCGCCCCACACTGATTCAGGTGCATGGCACCTTCGGACTTGGCACTTTCAAGTTCCCTGAGCCGCCGGACGGCAGTCCGCGGGCAAAACGCCCCCACCAACGCCCCAGTCAAAGTTCCACGCACCCGCACACACCCGACCGCACACCACACCCATCACCGCAAGGAAAAACCCTGGCGATTCTGATTTTGGTGCATGGCACTTTTGGACTTGGCACTTTCAAGTTCCCTGAGCCGCCGGACGGCAGTCCGCGGGCAAAACCCCGCGCCAACGCCCCCGCTCAAAGTTCCACCCCCGCCACACACCCGAACGCGCACCACACCCATCACCGCAAGGAAAAACGCTGGCGATTCTGATTCAGGTGCATGGCACCTTCGGGCTGCCTGTATGCATATTGGTGCATGGCACTTTCAGGTTCATTGCTAAAAATTTTTCGGCTGCGCCGATCGCTGAGTGCCAGTCGCAGGGAATCGCAGAAGTCGCAGGGAATCGCAAGGGTGGAGGGCTCAAGGTTTTCGAGCCCTGGCCACGCGACTCAAACGACAACCCGCGAGGTTGTCGGCATCGGTCGGATGGCTGTAGCTCCGCCCGCCACAACGCAGAACGGCTGCATCATCGTTGACCCAGGAGCCGCCCCGCAAAACGAAGGCGGATGATTTCCCCTCACCGTCCGTCCGCGAATACCTGCGGCGATAGCGGTCCCGCGTCCATTCCCAGACGTTGCCGAGCATATCCACGAGACCGAACGGGTTTTCGTGGTGCTTTTCGCCTGCCTTCGCTTTTGTGAAATCCGCCGGTGGAGTGGTTCGCTTTGCGTGGAACGTGCAGTGGTGCCGTCCCTGCTCAAAATTGTCGCCCCACCAGAAATCCTTGTAATCTTTGGGCCATTCCACCACGGTGCGTTCTGCTTTGGCCGCATACTCCCACTGATCTTCGCCGGGCAATTCGCAGCTCTGTCCATCCCAGTGACAAAACAGGGCAAAGCACCAGCTCATGTACCAGTCGGCATAGATCAGGGGCCGATCTTCCGTTCCACTGATTGCCGCATAGTCGTCATAGGGGCTGCCAGTGGTGCCGTGGCCGGGATCGAACAGTCGATACCAGCGATTCAGCACTGGATAACGGCTCAGTTGAAATGCTTCGAGCTCCAGCTCTGAACTGTCGGTTTCCGGAGTTTCGTCGTGCGGGAACCACCAGTTTTCCAAAACCTGTACGCCCTCTTTGAAAACTCTGGTGAACTGCTGACGCAGGTATTGAATCAGCTGCGGGTCGGTTCTTGAACGTTCCTTATACGGCCGCAGTCTGTTCTCAAGGAACGCATCCAGCGACTCTTCCCTGCGAAACCGTTCGATGAAGTCCTGCCAGTTCTTTCTGAGTTCCGCTCCCATACCCTGTTTCTCATCGGGTGCGCCCATGCGAAAGCAACCGGCGGGGATATCAACGAACGTGGCTTTCAATTCCTTTGCGGCGTCGCTGGGTTTCAGCGCACCGGGCTGGGACAGATCGGCGGTGGCATCGCGTTTGCCGGACACGATCCAGTCTTCGAATTCCCCGAGGAACGCATTTCGGACTGTTTCTTCGTGACTGCCTCTGCGTTTTGCGAACTGCTGCAGTCTGGGCCAGGCTCGGTGGATCATTTCGCAGCTGCGGCGAGTGCCAGTTGCGGTGCCGTCGCCTGGACGGAAAAACGGCTCGACGGCGTGCGCCCAGCGCTGCTGTTCGCCGGCTCGCTTTGGCATTTCGCAGAGATAGCGTTCCACCCAGTAGAACCAGAATGTGTCTTTCGTGAGCGGGTGGTAGCGACGGTCTGTAAGGTAGCGAAGGTCGTCATCGGTGGCATGATTCGACAGCCACCTCGCGGCATAGAATTCCTGAAGACTTTTGTTTCTCCAGCGAATTTCGCGAAGCTCTGGGCCGACATCCAGCAGTCCGCGGGTGATGGCGACGTTTGCCTCGCTTAAACACTGCAGATCGAAGTTGAACAGATCGCGACCGTCCGACTCTCCGGAATAACGCGGATCGTGTTTCCGGACGCGATTGAAGACACGGGTCAGGAAGGGGAGCAGTTCATCCGTGTTGACGCCACTGAAGTTGGGGAGATCGCTGTCGGCCGCGGAATCTTCGGGCGGCAGCAGCATTTGCTCGAAGGCGATCGCCGAAAGCAGTCGATGGGCACGTTCGATCTGCGAATCCGGCTGTGGCTGGTAACCCTGTGGTGGTTCGGCGACGGCCATGGCTGCCCCGAGGCTGGTGACGAGGCCAAGTCGCCACGCCTCTTTATTCTTCAATCCATCCTGCAGCAGATGGGTAGTGGCGGACTCGAAGACGTCACTGGCGGATTTCAGCAGTTTCAGCTGCCGTGAATCGATCACATAGCCCAGATACCATGCCACTCGGGGGTTTCTGAGGATCTCGCGGGCATCTTCGAGGTGTTCCAGCTGACTGTAGCGTTCCGGCCCCATGTAGCGTTGCACCTGTTCGTCGGTGAGTTCCATCGGCCGGACATACTGAAAGCCAAACTCCGGTGGAAAGATGTCGCGGTGGGTGTGAATGACTTCCGGGCGTCCGGACACGACGATGGGGCACTGCTGCCACTGTTTGTGATTCAGCAGTTGCCTGAGCGTCTGGAGTTGGCGGATCTGATCGGCGGCGTCCAGCAGCAGCAGAATCCGACCGGATTTGCGCCAGCGTTCGAGGGTGCGGAGGTCGCCATGGCCCTCCGTTTCAGTCAGTTGCTGGTGCAGCAACTGCAGCAGCTGGGTATCGGGACCGGGCAATTGATCGACGTTCAGCAGAAAGGGAATCAGCCGGGAGTGGCGTCTGGACAATTCCGTGCGAATCCAGCGGAGGCGAACGGTTTTTCCGTAGCCGCTGTCGGCAATCAGTACGGTGCGATGCAGTCGTTCAGTATCCGCCACGTGCACACCATCAGTGGCAGCGAGGTATGGGTCGAGGCGGTACAGCAGGGCGTCTGCAGCGGTGGGCGTGGTGGTGGGGTCTGCCGGCAGAGCCTGAGTCAGCGGTACCCAGCAGGCTTCGGTGCCTGTGGCCTCAGCTGCCGGGCCGAACTGCACGACTTTATCCGCGGAACCTCGAAAACGCCCGGGGTGCAGATGGTAGTTCAGGTCGATTTGTTTCCCAACCAGCAGCTGCATGTTCTGGTCACGGATGAAGATGGGGCGATTACGAGTCTTCATGATGCCTGCTCCGTCTGTTCAAGTTCACGTTCAGCGATGAGTGCCTCGGCCTCAGCTTCGTTCAGAAACTCACTGTACCAGTCGTCGAGGTTGCGTTGCTGATACTCACGCAGCTGTGCACTGGCGATGGCCATGCAATCGCAAAGTTCAGGGAAGGTGTCTGCGTCGCTGCGAGGGAGTGGCTGGCTGTTGAGCTCGGTGTCAGCTTCCGGCAATTTATTACGCGCGGTGAGCCCCAGCTTCAGTCCGCATTTGTGAGCAGCCCTGAATTTGGCACCGACGCTGTCGACCCATTTCAGTCGCCACTCCGTGGGTGAGGAATGATTCAGATCGAGCGCGGCGGTGACGAGCGAGCTGGGGTTGAGGTCGAAGTCCGTCAATCGAGGATCGATCTTTTCGAGTTCGGCCCGATGTGCCGACGCGAGTGCTGTCTGGTGCCATGCATGCCATATAGCAACTGCTGTGGCAGCCTGGATGGAATCGCCCTCGAGGATGGGGGTATGCAGCTCCTGGTTCGCGTCCCATTCCTCAATCCCGATTGTGACGCGGACTCCGGGGCAGTGAGTTTGGAGTTGCTTCCAGACGTCCGTGATGGACTGCCAGCCTGGGACGATTTGTGGATTTCCGGGAGTGTCGGCCACGGACCACAGCAATCCTCCGCCGCGGCTGAGATCCGGGGTGATCAGTGTGTGTTCAGACGGCAGGCAGCGGACGACCAGGCGGAGGATGGAGGCCTGCTCTGCCCCCCACGCGTAGGCTACCGGGCAGTGGCAGACCTTTGTGGTCTCGGTGGAGTTGGCATTGGCGTGCAGATCATGGACGATCAGAGCGGCAGCGACGATGTTTCCTGATTCAGAGCGTGTGAATGGTACGAGCAATTCATCGATCTCGGAGTCCATGGGGGTGAGGGAGCGACGAATGTCCTCGATCTCTCCATGGTGGGCCGCAGCGAGTGACACCGGGGGTTGCTTGTTGACGAGGCGCAGTGCAGCCAGGGCCTGCACGGCTTCCGCAAGCAGCGACCTGGAGCGCTGCAACAGCCCGGAGGTGGCGAGGCAGAGTCCGCGAATGGCCGCGTCAAACCGCTCCTGCTCTTTGTCGACGACCCGCTGCCGAGACCATTTGCCTTCAGCCCGAGTTTTGAGCAGATCGTTGATGTCTTCCAATCGGGCCCGTTGAAACGCCTCGGCCCAGCGGCTGGATTCGACCGTCGGCGGTTCCTGCAATGCGAGCCGGAAGCAGTTGGTCTGGCCGAAGAACACGGAATCTCTGTGTACAGAAAAGACTTCCTTCAGCGATGTCATGCTGTTCACCGTGCTTTCTCTTCTCTGTGTTTCTGCAGAAAGGCCTGCAGTTTCTGCAGGCACTCTGTGGGAAAATGCTGACTGCTGTGCACCAGCCCATCGCACAGGATTTCGCGGAGACGCGGAAGATCGGCAATTCTGAGGTCGGTCTCAGTCACCGGGACGGCATCCCAGTTGAGGCCGCCGGCATGGTCGTCAGGCATGACAAAGCTTGCCGGAATCTCGTGGTCGAGGATTTCCGAGTCGTTCTGCGAAACGTACACGGGCCACAGCGTACTGCGCAGGACCCGCCTTTCAAGGAGTCCGCTGTCCTGATGGACGTCGATCCGTACCAGTCCGAGGGGACAGTCGCTCAGCGGGACGCTGATGGTCAGTGGTTCGCGGTTGGCTCCGCCGCCAACCATTCTGGCGGGGATGTGTCCAGACGTCTGGCGGGGCGGCGCAGGCAGGTTCCGGCGAGCAGGCACCTGCAAGGCTCTGGTCTTCACCAGGGCCATGTTCGGCAGGTCCTGATCGGCGGCAATGGCATAACGCTCATCGCTGCAGGACCAGCCGTGTTCGCTTTTTGGCAGTGTGAAGCGGAAGAGCTGCCCATCCACGGGGACATCGACGGTGGTTTCGGCGGGTTCGGCGAAGGTCAGGTGAAAAGTTGCGTCGCGTGCGATCTCAAGGTCGATCGTCCCACCCAGCTCGATCAGACCCAGATCCTGGATTACCCAGACGCCCGATTCCTCGCAATCGAGGTGAAACGATCCCGCCACCGACAGAATGACTCCTACGTAAGCCGGTCGTCGAGTTGACTGCTCGCCACCGCTCAGTGCCAGCGTGCGATGGTAAGGATCTCTGAAATCAACTACGGGGGAGAAACGCAGTACGAGGTCATCCGCATCGACACGAAATGGCCTCTGAGCGTGGAACGCGGACGACTGAATACTCCGATTCAGTCGCTCTGCAAGGCGAGGCAACGTCGTTGTGGGAGTGGCGTTCATGACTGGACCTCTTTCGTGACGGTGTACCGGGTTGTGCTGTTATTCACTGGTGCAGAAAGCTCCCTGAGCTGTTGCCAGAGCTGCGATCGCAGCTCGTAATAGGTCAGATACCAGAGTCCGCGGGCGATTTGATCCCAGTGGTCCGCCTGTTCCGTTGACAGACTGTCGTCCGAATCAGGGGGGAGCCAGTTCCGCAGGGCGGCTTCGAAGGGATCAGGCAAAGTGACGGGTGCGACGGCATGGAGGCGTTGCCGGCGTTCGTTTTGAGTCAGCGACTGCCACCAGGTGCCGATTTCGTGAAGGCCCTTCCACGGCGGTTGCCACGTGAGCTTTGCGGCGTGGAGTCTGAAAGCAGACCACGGGTGCTGTAAAGCCGGAATGACGTACTCCAGAAGTGAGTATGAGGTGATCAGGACTACCTCATCCAGCGCTGCCGGTTCCCCTGGCTGAGGAATGCCAATTTCCTGCAGCAGCCGCGAAGATTTCGGCACCCGTTCGTAGCGATCGGTCCAATGCGGACTTTTGGGCTGCTGCTTCAGAAACCGCAGAGCGATGATGCGATCATGCACGGACGGAATCAATGCCGTCAGGGCTGCTGCCAGAGGCTGATCCGGAAGCACGCTGCGAAAGGCTTCCCAGAATTCTGCTCTGAGCTGTTCTTTGAAGTCCCCCGGCGCCAGCACCCGAGGTGGCCAGACTGAGAAATCACCGGCGTCGGCACGCATCCAGCCAATGGACCGCCGGGGAGACTCCGGACAGCCCGGCATCCCCAGACCAAACAGGTGCCGAAATACCAGTCCCACAGTATGCAGCGGACGGGCGGTACCCACGGGCTGCGATTCGCACTGCAGGTGCGCGCCCTGCATCACGCCGTTACAGGGCTCTTCGCCCGCAGGCTGCCGCCATGCGGCTGAGTCAAGCCTGGTCATCAGTTCCGGAAACAGAAACAATAGTGCCTGCTGACAACGCTGCTCGACCAGATCCACCCGGTTCAGGCCTGCGAGTCGTTCCCGTTCGTGGTTGTTCACGGCGAACCAGACGGTCGCGAGTTTCCTGCGATTGGACGAAAAGTCAGCAAGACTGAAGAGACCATTGGCAGGGTTTGCCACGCAGCTGAGGTCAAGGAAGAGGGATGCATCACGCATAATCAGCCGGTCAACCGTGCTGAATTCTGTGGCCGGAAGGCCGGATTTTTTGCAGGTCGTACCTGCCGTGCGGTCAGCGGGACGTTGACCTGTACAACGCAGATTCAGCAGTGGTTTTTTACAGTCTGTACAGCGGGCGACCGCTGCTCGGCACAGGATCGGCTCAGTCGCTCCCCCAAGCAGTCCAGTGATCAGGTCATCGACGTGCGGGGCAGCGCTGTAGCGACGGGCCAGCTGGATTCGCTGCGGCTGTTCCGGGCGCTCTTCAACGACAAAGCACCCCGTCGTCGGCAGGCCCAGCGCCAGACTGATGTAGTCACCCAGCGGCAGAAAGCCATGCCGCGTGGTCCCGAGAATACTGCTGTGTGCGGTTCCGGCAGGATGCTCCTGCTCTTTCGGGAACGCATCACTCCAGCTGAGCGGTCGGCAGTCCTTCCGCAGCCAGCTGGCGAGGCGATGCCGGATCAGATTGCGTTCAAGCACGCTCTGATGTCCATTCCCCACGGCCTGCGGCGAAATCGAGTGCACGTGGCCAATATAGGCGTGCTGCAGACAGGGAGTGTCCTGCAGCACATCATACTGACGCTTGATGTAGGCGACACTTTCAGCCGGCGTCTGCGTGCAGTGTCCTTCTGCGACTGCATCCGCAATTGTAAACCTCGCCAGAAGATGGTTCAGGATGTCGTCCGGCGACAGCGTGACCCGGATGTCCCGCTTTTCTGCAGCTGCCATGCTGTCGCAGGTGATTTCCTGGCTTAATCCGCGGAGTTTGCGTTCGAGCTCTTCAATGTTCTCGCGAACGCGCAACAGAACGACATGCTCGCTGATCACCGTCGCTTTACAGTCGACTCTGGCAACCCCCAGAAACCAGCAGAGCACAATCTGCAGGATGTCCCAATCCTGAAATCGCTCATTTGCATGCAAGTCCACGAACCTTTTCAGTTCGTCGATGTCCACTTGGGAGGGACACCGGCAGTCCGAGTCATCCGCGTAGACGCAGCTGGCTTCGATGAGCAGTCGGCGAAGGGGCGGAATGGGGATCTCGGGGTCACCCACAAGGGCGCGCGTGAACTCAATCACGGGCTTTGCCCCGAGAAATTCTCGCTGGCTGTCGGCGGATTCCGGAAACGGCCAGCCCATCTGGGCGAGGCGGGCGGCGACTCCGGATTCGCTGAGATCCTGCAGCTGCAGGGCATTGACGAGCGACTCGTCGATGCCGCAGAAAGCTCCGCGGCGAAAACAGGAGTGGAATGCGGCCCCGTCACGAAGTCGCAGGACGCCGTTCCCGTAGAATCTGCGGGCGTAGTCGGCCTCGACGGTGGTCAGTCCGGAAAAGCGAATTTCCGGTGTGGGTGGCGCGGGAGTCGCCAACTTCGCGGACACTGTCGGCTTTCGCCGGCGGAGCCACCGCAGCACGCAGTCCCGAGCCCTGGGGATCTTCCGTTTTCGACAGCGGAATTCTTCGGAGCGATTCCTGTCCTGAAGCCGGCCTGTGGCCGAAAGCCGGCGGATTTTCGCGTCAAGATAGTCTTCCACGTCCCCGGCGGCGATCCGGACGTCGTCGGCCGTCAGCGAATCGAGGTCGCGATCCGCCAGCCGCAATCGCGGCAGCGCCCACGCTGGAAAATCGTCGGCAAATTCAGCCCAGTCTCGGTCGTTCACGGGTTGCCTCCGTCGATTCCAGTCCTGATTTCAGCATGATTGGCAAGGGAATTATTGCATGACGGGGAGTGGGATTTCAACCAAGTTGTGTTGACCAGGAAACAGCCCGAATCGCCCGTTTGAAAAGATAGAGGTATTTGTAAACCGTTGAATTTTACCTGCCGCCCTCGCGGCAGCCTGATGGCCGTCACTTTCGCCGTCGGGGGCTGCGATAGTCGTCTTTCGCTCCGCGAAAGAACGGCATTGGAAGTCCTTTCGCAGAGCGAAAGCCGACAAAGTGACTGCCATTGGGCGGCAGCCCCCCGCTGTGATTCACACAGGCCGAAGAGCATGGCACTTTCAAGTTCCCTGAGCCGCCGGACGGCAGTCCGCGGGCAATACGCCCCCGCCAACACCCCGATCAAAGTTCCACGCACCCCCACACACCCGAACGCGCACCACACCCATCACCGCAAGGAAAAACGCTGGCGATTCTGATTCAGGTGCATGGCACCTCCGGGCTGCATGGCACCTCCGGGCTGCCTGTATGCACCTGGGAGAACATGAATTGCGCCAGCGCATAAAGGTAAGAGGCAATGCCTTTGGAACCACCCACAAGGAGCCGTTCCGCAGCCGCACCTCCGCTGCCGGGAAGCATCCGTCGCCCCCGGTTCAGGTCCGGAGATCCTGCTGCGGCATGCGGCGCGGCCTCGCACGGCGCGAGAACGTTGCTACCATCCCCCAGTGTTCCGTCGGCAGAAGGCTGAGGAACGGTTCCACGCCGAACGCTGCCATGCCACTTCAGCACTTGTTCCCGTTCGGAAAACGAGCATCAGCCGGACAAACACAGTTGGGGATCAGACGATGAAGAACCGGAAACTGCAATGGATGCTGTCAGGAGTGCTGGTGGCATTGGTGACACTCTTTGGTGTCGTGATGCACCAGAGAATCGTCTCCACAGCTTCAAGCCCTTCCATGGTCGAAGCTCGGGTTGACATGCTTGCCTACGCCTGCGGTCAGATTGTCGGCGGAGGACTCGCGCTGATCTGGTTTCTGCCATTTCTGATACAGAAGTTCAGAAAGTCGTAATCACCCACACAATTCCGAGGCCCGCAGTGCTGCTGGACTACCGTCCGGTGGCTCAGCGGCGCGGATTCTGAGCCGCCGGACGGCAGTCCGCGGGCCAACCGCAGCAGCCAACACTCCAGTCAAAGTTCCAGGCTCGCCACACACAACCGCGCACCACATGCAACTCCACAGGGAAAAACACTGAATACTCTGGGTTTGGTGCATGGCACCTTTGGTGGATTCCCGTGCACGGCCACCGCATGCAGACAACGCGTAAAACTGTGCTCAAGACGTGCTCAAACATGCTCAGTGCGTGCTCAATCGAATCGACGCAAGTCGTTTATTAACATGTACTTAAAGATAGAGCACAAACCGCAGGTGTGCTCAAAACGTACTGAAAACGTGCTAAAGCGGCAGAGATTGCTGGCTCGTCCTCAAGCCCTCCTCCGAATGAGTGGTGGACTCAATTGGCCAGTCGACGGCCCAGAAACGCTCAGACAGAGGTGCATGGCACTTTGCGGCGCGGACACGGCATCGGCAGGCCGAATCTTTAAGGACCGCCAACTTCCGCGCGGCAGCAACTCTGCGGGAATTCCGCATCGTTCAAATCGACGGATCCTGCCGGGTTTCGCAGGCAGCGCCGCTCTCGCTTGAACGCCTGAACAGGATCGAGAACTGTTCGCAATTGCACCCTGCGGGTTCCCCTGTATGATGCTGTGCCGGAAATCAGCAGCGGCCGGTCAGAACCAGGGCATCCACTGGTACACGCCACACCCTGCTGGCTCAGCCCCGGCGAACCCTTCACACACATCGATTGAATCATGGATTGTGGTGAAGAATCAAACATCATGGCAAAAAGATCGGCAGCAAAAAACGGCAACGGCGCTAACCTCGGCTTTGAAGAGAAGCTTTGGGCGGCGGCGGACAAGCTGCGTGGTCACATGGACGCCGCGGAATACAAGCACGTCGTGCTCGGGCTGGTGTTCCGGAAATTCATCTCTGACGCGTTCCAGGAACATCACGACACACTGGCAGACGACGACATGCAATTCGACAAGCGGATGCAGCACCTCACTGCCAAACTGCAAGACCAGTTCACAGAGTCCGCAAAACTCGACAAGGCGATTCTGAAGAATCTCGCCACTCTCGGCTTCACCGGAAAGGAATACCCATGACAGAGAACCTCCCCGCACCGGCCCCCGAAAACTCCGGCGAGTTCATCCTGTATCAGACTGAAGACGGCCAGACTCGAATCGAAGTGCGACTGTCGCACGAGACGATCTGGCTTCCACAGCGGCTGATCGCGGATCTGTTCCAGGTCTCGCTCAAGACCGCAAACGAGCACCTGATCAACATTTACAACGAACGTGAACTCGATCCGGCGGCAACTATCCGGAAATTCCGGATAGTTCAAACCGAGGGAAATCGCGAGGTTTCCCGCACGGTTGACCACTACAACCTCGACGCCATTCTGGCCGTCGGCTACCGGGTCCGTTCACATCGCGGGACACAGTTCCGCAGCTGGGCTACCGAGCGACTGCGTGAATACCTGATCAAGGGATTCGCGATGGACGACCTTCGGCTCAAGCGGGCCGGGGCTGGCAACTACTTCGAGGAACTGCTGGCTCGCATTCGGGATATTCGCAGCAGCGAGCGGGTATTCTGGAGCAAGGTGCTGGACATCTACGCCACCAGCATCGACTACGACCCCAGGGCCGAAAGCTCGCTGCTGTTCTTCAAAACCGTCCAGAACAAGATGCACTGGGCCGCTCACGGCCACACGGCTGCCGAGGTGGTCCATCAGCGGGCCGATTCGTCGCAGCCGCACATGGGACTGACCAGCTGGGACGGCGACCGCCCCCGCAAAAGCGATGTCTCGATTGCCAAAAACTATCTGCAGCCGGACGAGATCGAAGCGCTCAACCGCATCGTCACCGCGTATCTGGAATTTGCCGAGTTACAGGCGCTCAATCGCAAAACAATGTCGATGGCCGACTGGATCAGCAAGCTGGACGATTTCCTGAAGCTCTCCGACCGCGAGATTCTGACTCACGCCGGCAGGATTTCACACGACGCCGCCAGGGAGAAAGCCGAGGCCGAGTTCGTGCAATTCAAAGCTCAGCAGGCCGCGCTGCCGCAGCCGGTTGATGAGCACTTTGCCCGGTCACTTGATAAGTTGAAGACGATCGAGTCGCAGGCGAAGGAGGCAAAGAAGAAAGCGGCGAAGAAACCGAAAGGGAAAACACGCAGCGATGAGTGATTTGCACATCCATCAATGGCAACAACGTGTACTGGTCAGACGGGCTCGCAACACACACGACCGCACACCATACGCATCGCCGCAAGGAAAAACACTGGCAATTCTGTTTTTGGTGCATGGCACTTTTGTCACGAAGGTTCGGCGTCACTGCGGGTTGGCGAGTCGGGCTTTGTCTGTGGCCCGACCAATGCAGGCACGGGACGTGCGAAACAGGAGGATGTGGTCCAGTTGTCTGAGCTGGTACAGGTCCTGGTCGAACGAGCAGTTGCGGGCGGTGGCACTGGAAATCATGATGCAGCAGGTCTACGAATATTTCAAACGCAGCGGCCCGGGGACAGCGTAGGGAAGACTGCGTCGCCGACACGTCAGCGGCCGGATCCCAGCACTCATCCTTTGAAAATCGCACTGCGATTCGCCGTGAAATGCCGACCTCTAAAGTGTCGAAAATGCGGGCGACGAAGCCGTTGTTCGCATCTTTGCACGATTCGCTTCCATGCCGGCCTCTTCACGCCAGCCAGCGACGCTGGTGCAGGGCCCATTCAACGGCCATTACGACCAGGACCAGCAGGCTGAGCCAGCGGGTGACGGTGCTGCCTGAGAGCCACGAAGAGGCTGTCTTCGGCTTGTCGGCAACTGAAACTGCCACTGCTGGTCGCAGATCCACTTCACTCTGATGGGCGGCGTTGACGACAAATTCGGTCAGCTTTGAAACTTCCCAGATACCCGTTTCCTGCAGCGGTTCTGTCACAAGCTGCCATTCGCCGCTGGTCGCCGTCGCGCGAAGCTGCTGAAGATTGCCCGTAGGAGCTCGCAGTGAAAACAGCCGCGTGGCAGACAATGAGTTTCCCTCCGGCAGTGGGGACTTGTCGTCCTGCAGAACCAGACGAGCTGTTTCGCCTGCCGCAAACGCACTGGTGACTTCCCGCCGTTGACCGGCAAATTCATTGAAGGCATTCGCCACCAGAATCGGAAACACCGTCCGATACGCAAGGTCACTGCCGCCGAAACGAATCGACAGCACCAGCACAGGACCCGCATTCGCACGCCTGACGGCAGCATAGAGCGGCACTCCACCTGTGGCTTCTGCGAGCACCTGCGGAGGGGTTGCAAAATCCAGAACTGAGGCTGACGGTATCAGCACCTGTTCAAGTCGCACATTCCGCATCCATGCCGACTCCGACTGAGTCGTTTCCAGAACAGGATCGCTCACTTCTCCGCTGAGCGTCCAGAGGTCACAGCCGCTGCGCGGATCCAGCACCAGCAGCGGGTTCGGCGGCAGCACCGCTGGCACCAGTTCATGCAGCACCACCAGCGTATCTGCCGGCCAGACCGGTCGTTCCGGAAGCTCACTCCAGACGGTGAGGTCCACGAGCGGATTTGCTTCCAGCACCTTCTGCACAAAGAGACTGCCGGGGGACACCAGCAGCACCTGCTGCCGCGGTCGGGCTGGCAGGAGTGCCCAGGCGGTGTTGTCGGCCACCAGCCCATCTTCCGGGGCTGTGACACCCGGGGCCACCTGAAACTGCAGCGCTGTCAGCTCTGCCCGCAGCTGACCACCTTCTGCCGAGAGCTTTGAAATGACCTGCGTCCACTCCCCGTTGGCTGCGATGGAAATCGGAATCACATCCAGCGGCACTCCGTCGCGTTCCACTTCAACCCGGCCCGTCACACTGACGTCAGCAGCGTTCTGCACGCGCAGCAGGAGTTCGTATCCGAGCGGGTCTGCGGGGCTGCGACGCACCTGAAAGGCCGTGAAGCCGACGTTGGGCTGTAGCTCGCCGAAAGTCTGCCAATCCACCGACTCGTGTGGCTGAAACTCTCCACACCCATCACTGAACACCACGACCCGACCGGTGCCCTCGCCGGAAGACGCTCCTGTGCTGGTCCGCGCTGCACCGGCGGCGATGCGTTGTGCCAGCAGGATCGCGTCCTGCAGCTGCCCGGTGCCAGGCGTCTGCTCTGCCTCGGCGATTGCCCTTCGCAGTGTCGGCTGGTGACTGGTGATACCGCAAAGGATCACCGGTGCGCTGCCGGCTGCGATTACGGCAGCTTCGTCGTCATCTGACAGTTCTGCAATTTGCTGCAGTGCTGCCTGGCGGGCGGCGTCGAGTCGTGAAGTGCCGCGCGAACGGGCCGCCATGCTGGAGGACACGTCAAGCACCAGCACGAGTCGCTGCGAGCGGCTTGAACGACTGCTCATGCGGATATCGACAGCGCTGAGAGTCAGCAGGACCAGCAGGAGCAGCGTCATCAGCCAGCTGGCAAGATGCCTGAATCGCTGCCAGAATGCCCGCGGAGGCTGATCCGCCAGTGCTTTTTGCCAGAACATGAGCGACGAGACGGGAACGCGACGCAGACGCACCCGCAGCACGTACAGCAGCGTAATCGGCAGAGCGATCAGCAGCAGGAATAATGCGGCGGGATTGAGCAGACTCATGGGGCCGGTCCGTTCTCTGCAGCCGCGTCCATGCCTGCGGCCTTCATCATCTGCAGCATCAGCTGATCGTACGGCACAGAGGAGTCTGCAGCGGTCCAGCGGAAGCCATACCGCAGACAGTAACTGCGAACTGATTCCTGATGCTCAAGAAACGCGCGACGGTAATCCGCCGCCACCCGTTCCGTAATTCGCACCTGCTGCACTTCGCCGGTTTCCGGATCCTCAAGTTCCACATCCCCCAGCAGCTCCGGGCGCGCGTCGCGGGGATCAAACAGCTGCACGACATGCAGATCAAAACGGCGATATCGCAGCTGATCGAGTCCCTCGGAGACGCCGCTGGGGTCGAGCAGATCACTGAGCACGATTGCGAGTCCGGGCCGAGGTGATCGCTGCAGAAAGTCCTGCACCGAACGGGCGAAACGAGTTCCCTGACCCGCAGCCGGAAGACCCTCCAGAAACCGCATCAGCGTGAGAATGCGTTCGCGACCACGGCCACCCGGAAGTTCCTGTACAAGACCGTCCGCAAACACCGAGATACCGGCGCGATCAAGGTCCGCGAGTGCCAGCCATGCAAAGGCCGCGGCCAGCTGTCGTGCCCGGTCGAATTTCGGCGGCTGGCCAATGCTCATGCTTCGCGATGCATCCAACAGCACCGAAACCTGCAGGTCCTGCTCTTCCTGAAATCGCTTCACCAGCATCTGCCCGTGACGGGCGTAGATGTTCCAGTCCAGATACCGCAGGTCTTCACCGGGCGCGTATTCGCGATGATCCGAAAACTCGAGCCCCGCGCCTGTCTGCAGGGAACGGCGCTGAGCAAGCAGTCGTCCACGGAAGACTCGCTTCGACATCATCGACAGATATTCAAGGCGAGTCAGGAAGTCGGGAGGAAACAGCATGGCCCGGAATCACTCCCCGTCCGTCGTCGGCACTTCTGACAGGATTCGCGTGATCACGTCATCCGGAGTGATGCCTTCTGCCTGGCCTTCGAAATTGAGCAGCACGCGATGCCGCAGCACCGGCAATGCCATCTGCCGCAGATCGTCCCGCGACACGTGCACGCGACCATCCAGAATCGCCCGGATCTTGCCACCCAGAATCAGCGCCTGCAGGCCGCGAGGGCTGGCGCCGTAACGGACATATCTTCGAGCAGACGCGGAGGCCTGCTCGTGTTCGGGATGTGTCGCCACCACAAGGCGAATCGCATACCGCCGCACGTCGGCCGCTATCACAGCCTCGCGGGCCAGCAGCGACATCTGTTGGATGCGGTCCCCGCTGAGCACTTTTGAGGCGGCGGGAATGCTTGTACCGGTTGTGCGATCAAGGATCTGTTCGAGGTCACGCACTCCCGGGTAGCGGACAAGCAGCTTCACGAAAAAACGGTCGAGCTGGGCTTCGGGGAGTGGATAAGTGCCTTCCATTTCGAGCGGATTCTGAGTGGCCATCACGAAGAATGGTTCCGTGAGCCGATGCGTAACACCGGCGACAGTCACCGAATGCTCCTGCATCGCTTCCAGCAGTGCAGACTGAGTTTTGGGGGTGGCGCGATTGATCTCGTCGGCCAGCAGAACATTGGCAAAGAGTGGTCCACGCTGAAATTCAAAACGCCGCCGACCGTCGGCGTCCTCCGCGATCACCTGTGTCCCGGTCAGGTCGGCAGGCATCAGATCCGGCGTAAACTGGATGCGATGAAACTGCAGCTGCAGAGCGCTGGCAAGCGTTCTGACGGTGAGCGTCTTGCCAAGGCCCGGCACACCCTCCAGCAGCACATGTCCGCCAGCAGTGAGCGCGATCAGCGTGTCTTCCAGAATCTCCGTCTGACCCACGATCACTCGCGAAATTTCCTGCTGCAATCGCCGAAAATCCCGCCGAAAATCTTCAAACGCCGCAAGCAGCGCCCCCGCGTCCGACATTCCTCTACCCTTCCTGTTCCAGATTCCCTGCGTACCACTGCAGGAACCCGCATGGTAGCGAGTGGAATTTGAAAGTGCACTGCAGCCGGATGACAGGGAACCGCTATGCCACACTCATGTCCGCTTACGGCTCCGGCTTCAGCGGAACGGGTTCAAAGTCTGACGGGGTCAGCCATCCGGCAGGTGGTCTTTTTCCCTGCAGAATCAATTCGTGAAATCCAGCACCGCTTGTCGGGCGATACGCATCGAAGATGCCGCCTTTGCCAAACATGCGCGGGTCTCCCTGAGACCGCAGTTCGGCTTCCAGCTGCCAGAGGAGCGCTGTCTGCAGTGCCTGATGTTCCGCGAGTCCGGCGAGGTTATGAATACAGTCAGGGTCGTTCTGCAGATCAAAGAGTGACTCTGCCGGCTGCATTCCAAAATTGAGCATCCAGAAGCGATCACTGCGGTCAATGCGACCGCGCTGCAGGATGAGCGATTTTGTGGGGCTGCCGTCGGTGTCGGGGTAACCGGATTCCGGGTTTCCGGCAGGCCAGCGTGAAGGTTCGTAATTCTTGAGCAGCAGGTGCGAGTGTGTGACGATTCCGCGGATGGGATAGCCGGCATCGCCGGGGCGGCCGACATCCGTGCGTTCCTTGCCCACCAGAACATGATCACGGGAGGGCTCGATCCGACCCGACTGACTGCTTTCCAGAATTGGTCGGAGACTGCGCCCGGTCACGGGCTGCATTCCACAGGCCACCGGATCGCATCCAGCGTAATCGAGAATCGTCGGAGCAAGATCCACAAAGCTGATGAAGTCATCGATGACGCGACCTGGGACGGGAATCCCGCGTGGCCAGCGAATAGCCAGCGGCACATTGCAGGAAGCTGGCCAGGCATAACCTTTGGCCCGGGGAAACGGCATTCCGTGATCGCTGGTGACAATCACAAGCGTGTTGTCGAGCATTCCGCGGGATTCAAGTTCGTGGAGCATCTGACCAAGATGGCGATCGGTATGCTCCACTTCGTATGCGTAATCCAGCAGATCATGACGCACGGTTTCTTCGTCGGGCCAGTACGCGGGGACGCGGTCAATTTCATCCAGCTTCCGTCCTCCTTTGTTAACGCCCGACTGAAATTCATAGCCGCGGTGGGGTTCAAGGCTGCCGAACCAGAAACACCACGGCTGATTTTCGGGGGCAGCGTCGAGGAAATCACGGAAGTTGGCGGCGTAGTCGTTGGGGGCGATTTGTGAAGTCGGGGCAGCACTGCGGCGGCCGTTCCAGGGTTTTCCGGTGAGCGTGCGTGGTTTGCCGCTGGTGTCTTCAGCGATGCCTGGTCCCCAGCCTTTACCGGTCATCCCGATGTGCCAGCCGCGGTCGGCAAGCACTTCCGGCCAGACTTGAAATTTAGCAGGAAAGCGGGCCATGTGGTTGCCGGCTTCTTCGAGCTGCCAGAGCTGGCGACCAGTGAGCACGATAGCGCGGGAGGGCGCGCATTTGGCCATGGGTGTCAGTGCGTTGCTGAAGAGCAGTCCTTCACGGGCAACGCGGTCAAAGGCCGGGGTAGAGACCCACGGAGTGCCGTAAGCTCCGGCATGTCTGCCCCAGTCATCGGCGATGGCAAACAGAATATTGGGCGGCGCGGCTGGGCGGGCAGCGGCGGGGCAGCGTTCGGGGCAGCTGCTGACGACGAAGATCAACGCGACGGAAGTGAGTAATCGCAGCATTTTTCGGCCCCCGTTTTACTGGTAGATGACAACGAGAAACACCTGAGCCGCCGCGCGACCTGAATTGCGAATTTCGTGGGGCACATCAGCGCGGTAACTGGCAGAATCTGACCGGTTGAGATCGATACTTTCATCACCCGAAATCACACTGACTCGGCCCTTTTGCACGGTCAGAAATTCGCGGGTGCCTTCGAAGTGGGCGGCGGAGCGGAGGGCACCGCCCGGCTGGAGCAGTACTTCGTAGAATTCGACGTCTTTTTCCAGATGCAGCGGGGAAAGTGTGCGGATTGAACAGTTCTGGTCGGAACGAAAAATGTGGCTGCGATCATCGGCGCGAATGACTTCGATTCCTGGAGCAGGTGAGGCCTGATCGACAAGTTCGGACATGCTGAGTCCGAGAGCGGAGGCGATGCGGACGGTGACAGCGAGTGTGGGATTGGCAAGCTCGCGTTCGATTTGGCTGAGCATTGAGCGGCTGACACCGGAAGCGCGGGAGAGCACATCGAGTGACCAGCCGCGTTCCTGCCGAAGCTGGTGGATACGGCGACAAACGTGCCGGCTGACTTCCTCGGCGGAAGTTGCCGACGCCTGTTCGTCCGCTGGTGAATCAGCACTCATGGGAACCCCAGTTCTCGTTCAATATACCGAACGAAATCTCTTGCAAACTGAACCTGACCGCATATACTATCCTGCACGCCTCCTCCAATATATTCAATTCGCGAAGGAAAATCCAGAATGCGGGCTCTTGTTAAGCGGCACGCGGAACGCGGGCTTTGGCTGGAAGATGTTCCCATGCCCAAAGTCGGCGTGAATGATGTGCTGATCCGTGTGGACCGCACTGGAATCTGCGGTACGGACGTGCATATCTACGAATGGGACGCGTGGGCTCAGCGAACGATCCCTGTGCCGATGGTTGTGGGTCACGAGTTTGTGGGTGAGATCGTCGAGGTGGGGTCCAACGTTTCAGACTTTCATCCGGGCGAGGTCGTGAGTGGTGAAGGTCACGTTGTCTGCGGCCGCTGTCGCAACTGCCTGGCCGGTCGAAGGCATTTGTGCCCGAAAACTCAGGGGATCGGCGTTAACCGTCCCGGAGCCTTCGCCGAATACATCGCGCTGCCGATGACGAATGTCTGGCATCACCACGACAGCATCGATCGCGACATTGCCGCCATCTTCGATCCCTTTGGCAACGCAGTCCACACGGCACTGGCGTTCCCGGTGCTCGGTGAAGACGTGCTGATCACCGGCGCGGGGCCGATCGGGCTCATGGCCACAGCTGTTGCGCGGCACGCCGGTGCTCGATTTGTGGTGGTCACCGATGTCAATCCCTGGCGACTGGAACTGGCTCGCCGCATGGGGGCCACTCGCGCCGTCGATGTCCGCTCCGAATCGCTCACGCAGGTTCAGGCCGAACTGGGCATGGTCGAGGGCTTCGACGTCGGGCTGGAAATGTCGGGCAACGCGGATGCATTTCGCGATATGCTTCGCAACATGGCCCACGGCGGCAAAATCGCCATGCTTGGTATTCCCTCTGCCGACATCTCCATCGACTGGACTCAGGTCGTCTTCAACATGCTCACAATCCACGGGATTTACGGACGAGAAATGTACGAGACGTGGTACAAGATGACCGTCATGCTCCAAAGTGGACTCGATATCAGTCCCGTAATCACCCATCGGCTCCACTATAGCGAATACGAGCAGGGCTTTGCGGCCATGCGTTCCGGCCAGTCCGGCAAAGTCATTCTCAGCTGGAAGGACTGACGCTTGTTGGATCCTGCCTGAATTGACAGACTACCCGCATACGCCGTATTCGTTCCCGTCAGCTGTCTGCTTCCAACTGGACCACATACAGGCCGGTGACATCATCGCCGGCCAGGCATCCCACGAATACTGCGGCAGGATTCCATCATGTCCGGACTGACCGATCACGCACTTGCAGAGCTTGATTCCATCCGTTCTCAGGGTCTGTTCAAGGCGGAAAGGATTATCGATTCGCCGCAGCGGACCGGCATTCGGATGCAGGACGGGCGTGGTGTGCTGAATCTGTGTGCCAACAATTATCTGGGGCTTGCAGATCATCCTGCAATCGTGCAGGCGGCCCGCGAAGCCCTTGACCGCTGGGGCTACGGCATGGCCTCGGTCCGCTTCATCTGTGGAACACAAACAGTCCACCGTCAGCTCGAACAGGCACTCAGTCAGTTCCTCTCCGCCGATGACACGATCCTCTACAGTTCCTGTTTTGACGCCAACGGGGGCCTCTTCGAAACGCTGCTGGGCGAACAGGACGCTGTCATCTCCGATTCCCTGAATCACGCCAGCATCATCGATGGTATTCGTCTCTGCAAAGCGCAGCGGTTTCGGTACCGCAACAACGACATGAGCGACCTGGAACAGCAACTGCAGGCGGCGCGTTCCTGCCGTCATCGCCTGATCGCCACAGACGGCGTGTTTTCCATGGACGGCTACCTCGCAAAACTGCCGGATATCTGTGAGCTGGCCGATCGATACGACGCGTCCGTCATGGTCGATGATTCTCACGCCGTCGGTTTCATCGGCGAGACCGGTCGCGGGACGCCGGAACACTTCGGGGTGACCTCGCGAATTGATCTGATCACCGGCACCCTCGGAAAAGCGCTCGGTGGAGCCAGTGGCGGTTACACATCCGGCCGACAGCCGCTCATTGACCTGCTCCGCCAGCGATCCCGACCTTCTCTGTTCTCCAACTCGCTCGCACCACCCATCACTGCCGCCTCGCTCAAGGCTCTTGAACTGATTGCCGGCTCCGCCGAACTCCGGGACAACCTGCGCCGCAACACCCACTATTTCCGACACACCATGTCGGCTGCCGGTTTTCGAATTCTTCCCGGTGAACACCCCATTGCTCCTGTGATGATCGGCGACGCCGCCCTCGCCACTCGATTCGCCGACCGTCTGCTGCAGCTTGGGGTCTACGTCATTGGCTTCTCATTCCCCGTAGTGCCTCGCGGTGAAGCTCGCATTCGCACTCAAATGTCAGCCGCTCACACGATTGAACAGCTGGAACAGGCTGTCAGCGCTTTCCGCCAGGCCGGACAGGAACTGTCTCTGATCCCCGCTTAATCCCTTAAAACCCTGCAAGGACTCCTGCGATGCAGCAGCTGACGGCCGCCTTCGGATATGTAGTGCTGATTGGGCTTGCGTGGCTGATGAGCAGTCATCGGGGACGGTTTCCGTGGCGGATTGTGGCGTGGGGCACAGCACTGCAGATCACCTTCGCAGCGGTGATTCTAAGAACCGACGGCGGCAAGCAGTTCTTCGATCTGCTGGGGTCGATCTTCACTCGACTGATCAGCTTTGCTGACAAAGGCAGCAGTTTCCTGTTCCGCGACCTGTCCACGCAGGCCTTTGCCTTCAGTGTCCTGCCGATCATTATCTTTTTTTCCGCGCTCACCTCGGTGCTCTATCACATCGGCGTGATGCAGCTTGTGGTCCGGGGTATCGCAAAGGTGATGCAGCAAACGCTGGGGACATCGGGCGCAGAGAGTCTTTCAGCCGCCGCAAACATCTTTGTCGGCCAGACAGAAGCCCCGCTGGTGGTCAGACCATTTGTCGCTCGTATGACCCGCTCGGAACTGATGGCCATCATGGTCGGTGGCTTTGCGACCATCGCCGGAAGTGTCATGGGCATTTACGTGAAGGAGTTTGGCATCAGCGCCGGCCATCTCCTCACCGCTTCCGTCATCTCCGCTCCCGCCGGACTCCTGATCGCCAAGGTCCTGCAGCCGGAAACAGAAACTCCTGAAACTCTGGGAACACAGAGCATTCGTATGCCAAAGACCTCCAGCAACCTGATCGAAGCCATCAGCAACGGTGCCTCGGACGGGCTGATGCTTATGCTGAACGTGGCGGCAATGCTCCTCGCCTTCACCGCTCTGATCGCCCTTGCCGACTTCTGCCTCGAAAACACATCGCTCTGGATGCAGCGGAAACTCGGCATCGTCGCCCCGGTTACTGTTAACCTCTCCTTCATCCTCGGCTGGGTGTTCGCACCGATTGCGTGGCTGATGGGAATCGGCTCGGGCGAATGTCGTGCAGCAGGAGAACTGCTGGGGATCAAAATGGTTGCCACCGAGTTCATGGCGTATGAGCGGTTGGGAGCAATTCTGAAATCGCCCGCGCCTGAGCTGACCGCTCGCAGTGGCGAGATTCTGACATACGCTCTCTGCGGTTTTTCCAACTTCGCGTCGATTGGTATTCAGGTAGGCGGCATCGGAGCTCTGGCACCCGAGCGGCGACGGGAACTTACTGAAATCGCGTTCAAGGCCATGCTCGGAGGCACTCTCGCCTGCTGCATGACAGGCTGCATCGCCGCTATTTTGCTGTAGATCCCAGCTGAATCTGCAGCATCGACTGTGCAGTGCTGGCCGAATGCCGCACCGCGGGATCCTCGCTCTTGTCAAGATTATTCAGCAACTCTGCTGCCAATTGTCCTTCACGAAAGACTGCCAGCAGAGTGATGGCGGCCTCGACTCTTGCAAGGTTCTGCGTAGAACGCGCCAATTCGCGGTAAATCGACAATTCAGCGTCAGAAACTTTGCCGGGCAGGTTTCGCAGGTCCTTCCAGAAAGTCACTTTCTGCTCATCGTTCATCTGAATATACATCACTCGCAAAAATGCCAGCGGCAGACCACCGACGGTGTTTGTTGCTGAAGCCTGTGCAACAGCCGGTGGTACGGCAACCGGAACCGCAGCGGAGGCTGGTGATGCGCTAACCGGAACTGCAACGTTGGCTGGTGGAACAGTAACCGGCACGGACGACGCGACGGGTACTGCGGGGACAACTGGCAGCGGTACACCGTCAGGCGTTGCGACAGTCGCCGGCAGGGA
>Ga0169931_10000802_pt1 | contig 52274 bp, 41 predicted proteins | sample Kivu_15m_20L_FD_129675 | JGI IMG/M metagenome (GOLD analysis project Ga0169931, IMG submission 129675) | Freshwater microbial communities from Lake Kivu, Western Province, Rwanda to study Microbial Dark Matter (Phase II) - Kivu_15m_20L... | ecosystem: Environmental > Aquatic > Freshwater > Lake...
ATACTGATAAAGGGGAGTGAGGGCCCCATCACGTGCTTCTGTGGCGTTGTCTAAAATTTCACTTTGGTCTTTCAATAATTCAGGCAGCACATGTTTGATAAACTCATTCCCAAAATCCTCCGAAGCATCTCGCGGAAGTTCACAAGGAAGATTATCAATGGACATCACCATGATGGCATTTTCTTCTTTCCAATCGATTTCCTCTTGCGTAAAGGGATTATATCCATAAAATGGATGTTCAATGGTGGTGGCACGGATGGTGGAAGCAATAGGGCCGTTGATATCACAACTAATATCCGCAATTACTTGGCAGCGATTTTCGGGATGGGACAAATCTTCAGCGGTCAATAAAACCGGATTATTGGACTTCCACAAATGACAAGCGAAGTAAATATCACTCTGCTGAACAATGTCTCCTAATACGGACGTGTATTTTTCAGGAGATTCATAAAATTCTTTTTTGTCAAAACCTCTTGTGGTTTGATTAACGTAATAGTCAGCGGAATCTAAATGAACATAAACAGAGTGATCAAAAGTGTTTTCCAAAAAAGCTTTCAATTCTACTCTTTTAAAATCAAAAAACCGCATCATCTCTTCGGCCCCATGTCCCACGCGACCCCATCCGGTTACAACGGCTTTGATGGGTGCGGTAAATTGAATTTTTGCCCCCTCCAACTCCATTTCTTTTCTATCATGAAAAGTAATGGGGGAAGGCAATGTAAACCAATTCTTTTTCAATCCTAGCGCTCTCACACCCTCAAAAACTCCCACAATTCCAGCATATCTGCCAAATCCTATTAGGCGCTTACCGCTGGCATCTTTGATTACTTCATAATCAATCAAGGTAATCCTCTTCTCCAAAATGGCTTTGAGCAATTTAGCATTGTAAGGTTGTTTCTTGATGGTATGAGAGAAAAAGAAATATTTCTTATTGGGGATGAGCTGATCAATAGGCACTTCTTTCACTCCAATCAACACGTCACAGTGTTCTATATTTTCAGTAACTTCAATCCCTAAATCAATATATTCCTGATCAGCAAATCTGCGATGAGCACTGGCTTGAACGGTGATATCGATATTGGGAAATTGTGCTTTGATGGATTGACATTGATGGGGAGTAAGCACCACCCTGAAATCAGGTGGAGTTTTTCCCTCTCGGATCAATCCGATGTGTAATTTGTAATTCATGAGGCTGTCATTGAGCGTGCGCTAAATTACACTGCACAGCCTCATCATGTGCAATTTTTTTAGGCGGCTTTCATTTTGCGCGCTGCCTTTTTTTCAGCGTGCGCAATGGCAGCATCTCTCACCCATTTTCCGTCGTCATAGGCTTTTACTCGTGCATTCAATCTTTGTTTGTTGCAAGGGCCATTGCCTTTTACCACTTCATTGAATTCCGTCCAATCAATTTCCCCAAAATCATAATGCCCTCTGGCTTCATTCCACTTCAAGTGTGGATCGGGTAAGGTGAGTCCTAAAAACTCGGTTTGTGGAACCGACATATCTACAAATTTCTGTCTCAATTCATCATTGCCATGACGCTTGATTTTCCATGCCATATTTTGAGCGCTGTGTGCACTCTCTTTGTCGCTGGGACCAAACATCATCAAGCTGGGCCACCACCAGCGATTCAAGGCATCTTGAGCCATTTGCTTTTGCTCTGGAGTGCCTTTCGCTAGTGCAATCATGATTTCATATCCTTGTCTTTGATGGAAAGATTCTTCTTTGCAAATTCTGATCATCGCACGGCTGTAGGGTCCATAACTCGTGCGTTGCAAAGAGACTTGGTTGACAATGGCGGCTCCATCCACCAACCATCCGATGGCCCCAATATCCGCCCAACTCAAAGTGGGATAATTAAATATAGAACTGTATTTTGCTTTACCGCTGTGCAGCTCTTGAATCATGGTGTCTCTATCAATCCCTAATGTTTCAGCAGCGCTATAAAGATACAATCCGTGGCCACCCTCATCTTGCACTTTGGCTAACAAAATGGCTTTTCTTCTTAATGATGGGGCTCGAGTAATCCAATTGCCTTCTGGCAACATGCCCACAATCTCGCTGTGCGCGTGTTGGGCAATTTGACGAATCAATGTTTTTCTATATGCATCAGGCATCCAATCCTTGGCTTCTACCTTATTTTCTGCATCTACATAATTTTGAAAACGATTGAGCTCTTCCATGATTTCTAAATTTATGGCAATGTTAATAAAGGAAACCTTAAACCATCAAGCAATTGTCATAAATCATCCAAAATAAATGTTCAAATCATGTATTTTCGCGGCATGGCACGACCTATTTTTCACCCATTGACAGTCAAGAATATCCGCAAAGAGACTGCAGATTGCGTTTCTGTCGCTTTCGATATTCCCGCGGACTTGCTGGCCCAATACCAATTTATTCCTGGACAATATTTAACGCTCAGAGCCACAGTAAATGGCTCGGATATCAGAAGATCCTATTCTATAAGCAGTGGATTGAATGATGGGGAGTGTCGTGTTGCCATCAAGAAAGTGGAGCAGGGTGTTTTCAGTACGTGGGCCAATGAGGTTTTGAAGCAAGGGGATGTGGTGCAAGTGATGACACCCATGGGAAGCTTTTGTCCGCAATTGCAGTGTGATCAAAAGAAACACTATTTGTTGATTGGCGCAGGCAGCGGCATCACCCCGTTGATGAGTATTGCCAAATCGGTATTGCACGGAGAGCCTAATAGTGAGGTTTCTTTGATTTATGGGAATCGTCACTTTCAGCAGATTATTTTTAGAGATGAATTGGAGGATTTGAAGGATACCCATCTCGGGAAATTTAGGGTTTTTCATGTACTGAGCGGTGAGCCCAATGACATTGCTTTATTGCATGGCAGAATCAATAATGAGAAAATCAACGGGTTTTTAAATACTTTTTTTGCGGATACCACCATAGATAGTGTCTTCTTGTGCGGACCGCAAGAAATGACCGAAAATGCCAAACAATTGTTTTTGGACAGAGGAATGAATGCGGACGATGTTCACGCGGAGTTATTCAATACTGCCCAGCCGGTGAAAAGGGAAGAAGTAAAGAAAGTGGAGGATACAGCCAATTTGTGTGAGGTTTCAGTAATCATGGATGGTCAGCAAACGGATTTCAAAATGCCCATGGGTGCACCGGTTTTGGATGCCGCTCAGAAGGCCGGAATGGATATTCCTTTTAGCTGCAAGGGGGGTATGTGTTGCACTTGCCGAGCCAAAGTATTGGAGGGTCAAGCAGAGATGATGGTCAATTATGCATTGGAGCCAGGAGAGGTTCAGGATGGATATGTATTGACTTGTCAAGCGGTGCCTAAGTCCGCTAAGTTGGTGGTGGACTTTGATCAATAAGATGTTTTTTCCAGCCTTTCCGTGCCTAAATTCGCGGCATGGAGATAGCCAACAAATTTGATTCTAAAAGTGCCGAAGCCAAGTGGTATGCTTACTGGTTAGAAAATGGTTTTTTTAAAAGTACACCTGATCATCGTCAGCCCTATACCATTGTCATTCCCCCGCCCAATGTGACAGGCGTATTGCACATGGGGCACATGTTGAATAATACCATTCAAGACGTTTTGATCCGTCGTGCCAGAATGATGGGGTTCAATGCCTGTTGGGTACCAGGTACAGATCATGCCTCCATTGCTACGGAAGCCAAAGTGGTGCAGAAACTTAGAAAAGAGGGAGTAAAGAAATCCGATCTCAGCCGGGATGCTTTTTTGGAGCATGCGTGGGAATGGACCCACAAGCATGGCGGAATCATTTTGGAGCAATTAAAAAAATTAGGAGCCAGTTGTGATTGGGGTCGCACCCGATTCACCATGGATGAAAAATATTACGACAGTGTCATCGATTGTTTTATTGACTTATATAGCAAAGGAAAAATTTATCGCGGTGAGCGCATGATCAATTGGGATCCGGCCGCCAAGACTGCGCTTTCTGATGAAGAGGTAATCTATAAAGAGGTTCAATCAGCGTTGTATTTTCTCAAGTATAAAAGAACCGATAATGAGGAATTTTTAACCGTGGCTACTACACGTCCGGAGACCATTTTAGGAGACGTAGCCGTTTGTGTGAATCCCAAAGATGAGCGTTATGCGCATTGGATTGGTAAAACCGTAATAGTACCCTTGGTCAACCGTGAAGTCCCCATTATAGCGGATGAATATGTGGATCCTGAATTCGGAACCGGTTGCTTGAAAGTGACGCCTGCCCATGACATGAATGACTTTATGATTGGTCAGAAAAATCAATTGCCTACCATCAATATGATGAATGATGATGGAACGATTTCAGAGGCAGGTGGGATGTACATTGGCATGGATCGCTTTGAAGTTAGAAAACAAATTGCGGAGGACTTGGAGGCGGCTGGTTTGTTGGCAAAGAAAGAATCTCATATCAATAAGGTAGGTTACTCTGAAAGAACAGATGTGGTGATAGAGCCGCGATTGTCTTTGCAATGGTTTGTGGACATGAAGGAATTGAGCGGTCCTGCGTTGGAGAATGTAATGAATGACAACATTCATTTCTTTCCGCCCAAATTCAAAAACGCCTATCGCCATTGGATGGAGAACATCAAAGATTGGTGTATTTCAAGACAACTTTGGTGGGGACATCGCATTCCGGCTTGGTACAGTGAAGATGGCAAATGGGTGGTGGCAAAAACGGAGGAAGAGGCCACAGCTAAGATGAAAGAACAGTATCCCGATTACCAAGGAAGCATATTGCAGGATCCAGATGTTTTAGATACCTGGTTCAGCTCATGGCTTTGGCCCATCAGTGTGTTCGATGGTTTTTATACCAAAGAAGAAGTGGATTATTATTACCCCACCACGGACTTGGTAACTGCACCGGAGATCATGTTCTTTTGGGTGGCGAGAATGATCATCGCTGGATATGAATACAAGGGAGATCTTCCTTTTAAAAATGTTTATTACACGGGGATTGTAAGGGATAAGCAAGGTAGAAAGATGAGCAAATCATTGGGAAATTCTCCCGATCCATTGGAGCTGATGGAGCAGTTTGGAGCAGATGGAGTGCGAGTAGGGATGTTGCTCTCATCCCCAGCAGGGAATGATTTGTTGTTTGACGAAGGTTTGTGCGAGCAAGGCAGAAATTTCACCAACAAAATTTGGAATGCTTTCCGTTTGATCAAGGGTTGGGAGAGTAATATCTCCAACGTTTCCGCTCGTCCCTCTGCCGTTGTGGCGGTGCAATGGATGAATGCTCAATTGAATGAAACCATTGAAAAGCTCAATGATGATTACACCAAGTTCAGAATGAATGAAGCCTTGATGACCACGTACAAGCTGATTTGGGATGATTTCTGTTCGTGGTATTTGGAGATGGTGAAACCTCCTTACGGGGAAGGGATAGACAAAGAAACGTATGAAGCAACGCTGGGTATTTTCGACAAGATTTTGCGATTGCTCCATCCATTCATGCCGTTTTTGACAGAAGAGATTTGGCAAACCATTCAAACTCGATCAGAAAAAGAAACCATTTGCTTGGCGCCATGGCCACAAGCGCAAGAGACGGATAAGAAATGGATGAGTGCATTTGATGAGTTTTCGGAAATCATCATCGGCATTAGAAATGTTCGAAAAGAAAACCAAATCGCCAATAAGGAAAAATTAGTGCTGAAATGTTTGGAAAGTCAAGGAGAGCGACATTTATTTCATCCGGTCATTGAACATTTGGGAAATATCACGGAAACTGTTTTTCTCCATGAGAAGCCAGCACAATGTTACTCTTTTATTGTAAAAGGAAAGGAGTACTTTGTACCGTTCACGGAAAATTTCGATGTCGAAGCGGAGAAAGCCAAACTACTAGAGGAAATTAAATACACAGAAGGGTTTTTAGCCATGGTACAAAAGAAACTGAGCAATGAGGGTTTTGTGGCCAAAGCGCCTCCTGCAGTATTGGATTCGGAGAGGAAAAAGCAAGCCGATGCCATGGCCAAGATTGAATTGTTGGCAGAGCAGTTAAAATCATTTAATTGATATTTAACAAGTAATTTACGGGGTCTTTGAATAAAATTCTTTTGAGAAGCCGCTGCACCTATTATATTTGCGATAACGAGAAAATAATATGAAAAAAGGATATTCATTTTTAATGGCGTTGTTCATGGGTACCATTGGTACTTTGACTGCCCAACATCAGCATGATTTCAGATGTGGTGAGCATCATGCACGAGCGAAGCAAATTGCTAAGAATCCTCAGGTATTACAATGGGAAGCTTATCAGGAAGCTTTCATCGCTGACTACATCAGAAATAACAACTTGCAAACTCGTGATTCCAGCGTGGTGTACACCATCCCCGTGGTTTTTCACATTATTCATCAGTATGGAATAGAAAATATCCCAAATGAGAATATCTATAATCAAATAGCCATTCTTAATCGTGATTATAACAAACAAAATGCGGATACGGCCGATGTTGTTCCTCCTTTTCAGCCTTTAATCGCTGATTGCAAATTCCAGTTTAAACTAGCTACCATCGATCCTTTGGGCAATTGCACAAATGGTATAGACCGTATTGCTTCTACCTTGACCTATGTGGGAAATGATATTTCCAAATTAAATCCATGGCCACGTCACAAATATTTGAATGTATGGATTATCAATGATATGGAAGATGGGGTAGCGGGTTATGCCTATCGCCCTTCAGGAGTAGCGGACGCGTCCTCTGCTTGGCAGGATGGAATTATCATTCGCTATGATTACATTGGTTCTTTACCTCCTGCTGCCGCATGGGCGAGCAGAGCTTTGACTCATGAAATCGGACATTGGTTGGATCTTCCACATACATGGGGCGGAACCAACGAGCCGGAAGTAGAATGCGGTGATGACAATGTCTCTGATACGCCCCCCACAGCGGGCCATGATAATTGTGGAAATGTTTATGACTATGAGTGCGATAACATGGTATTACCATTGATGACCGATGCGTTACAAACGGCTTACAAGTTCTCCGCTGTCAATGACGCATCCGGTACGGTAGATCCGAGCACTCTTCCTTTTGTTGGAGATTCAGTGTTGACATCTACAGGATTGATTCCTGCATTGGTATTTTCTCCTTTCTCTGCCAACGGAGTGTCTGACCAACCTGTGACAACAGGTTCGTTTGGCTTCACAGGTTGGGGCACAGGAGCTACTGATCAAAACAATACTTTCTCAAGTATGACAGGAGCCATCAACACGGACCAATACTACGAGTTTACCTTGTCCAATGATTTGACACAAATGCTCTCCTTAACAGGAATCACCTTTGATGTACAAAGAAGCACCCACGGTCCGCGTTGCTTTGCCGTTCGTTCCAGCGTAAACAATTTTTCCACTAACCTAGCCGCGGTGATTACCCCTGCAAACCCTGCGTTGACTGTTCAAACAGGTAATGTATTGTTTTTTGCCAACGATATTAGCACCAATCAGGTAGGAAGCAAAGTCAATCTTTCAGGACCTGGCTTTAATAACATCAATAATGGAAGTGTTACTTTCCGCATTTACGCTTGGAATGCTGAGAATGTTGCCGGCAGCTTTGCAGTAGACAATGTGAATTTCACTGGATCTTACGGAACCATTGAAAATGTTCAGAATTATATGGAGTATTCCTACTGTTCTATGATGTTTACCCATGGTCAAAAAGATAGAATGATTGGTGCTTTGAACTCACCCGTAGCCAACAGAATGAGTTTATCCAGTGCTGAGAATTTAGCAGCCACGGGTACAGATGGAATCAATGATTTACTTTGTGCTCCTACTGCCGATTTTTATCCTGAAACAAAAATTGCTTGCCAAGGCAGTGATATTACATTCTTTGATTACTCCTCAGACGCCGAAGCGACGGCTTGGGAGTGGAGTTTTCAAGATGCTACACCCTCTACGAGTACGAGTCAGAACCCAACGGTTACTTTCAATAGCTATGGTTGGAAGACGGTGACACTTACTGCTACCAATTCGGTTGGAAGTACCACTACCACTAGCACAATGGCCATTTATGTTACTCCCACTTGGCCAGAATGGTCAGGCGTGTTGCAAGAGAATTGCAATGTGAATCCGATTACACAACACGCATTCCAGGCATATAACATGGGTGGAAATGAATCCAACTGGAACTACGCCAATTTTGCGGGTTACAAGCCCAATGGTACCGAACCCAATGGATGTCTTTGGTTGAACAACAATGATGTTCCTCCGAGTGTGAATGGTCTCAGAGGATATGATGTGGATGAGTTGATCACCCCTTCTATGGATTTGAGTTTGCTTTCCAACGGAAAATTAAGCTTCCGTTATGCTTACGCCACAGGAGCTTCAACGTTAACGGATGCTACTGAAACCCTTGAGATTTGGTCAAGTCGTACTTGCGGTGAGGATTGGCAGTTTAGAACTTCTTTAGATGCAGCGGATTTGGTAACTGCGGGTTCTTACTCTGTTGATTTTGTTCCCAATGGTTCGTCACATTGGGTAGAGAAGCAAGTAAATATTCCTACTACTTATGAGACCAATAATGTAAGGTTTAAGTTTGTATTCACTTCTTCATACACGAGCAATAATTTGTACATTGATGATATCAATATACTTGGCAATGTGAATGTGGATGAGTTTGATAAGGCGAGACAAATGCATTTATTCCCCAATCCAGTGGGTGAGGTGTTGAATGTTCAGTTGCCTTTGCAAGGAACATATACCCACCTAAACATCCGTGATATATCGGGTAGAATAGTTTTCACACAATCTTTGAACGGGGCTGGTCAAAGCGCTCAAATCCAAGTGTCAACAGGGGCTTTTGCTTCAGGTATGTATCTCTTGGAGCTTGTGGGCACCGAGGGAGTCATTTCTAAAGAGTTCATGAAGGGTGTAGAGTAATCTTACCCAAAAGAGATATAAAAAGGCCGATCTTCGGCCTTTTTTTATGACTATTTAGTAGGATATAAAATGCGATTCGGAAATTAGGAAGTCACTATTCGTGATGTTGGAGAGAGGCCTAACCGTCGTCTTATGTGTTGTCGCAATAATGAAGATCGAATTACTTAAATGGGAGTGCCTTTCACAGGTTACTAGTTCGGATGTTTCATTGTTGTCGCGTGATCAACTTTTTTGTTTTAGGTAATGGTGAACAAACAAAAAACCCCTCGAAGAGAGGGGTTTTTCAATCATTTTTTCAAAATTATTAGCTCAAAGAAAAACGAATAAAACCTGTGGCAGTCAAATCTTTATCTACTGACTTCATGTATTGACTCACGCTCAACTTTCCGTCTTTGATAAATTCTTGATTCAACAATGTATTTTCTTTCATGAACTTATTCAAACGACCCATTGCAATTTTCTCTGCCATGTCCGCTGGTTTGCCTTCGTTAATCGCCTGCTCTTTACCGACTTCAATTTCCTTTTGCTTGATCTCTTCAGAAACAGAAGACTCATCCAAAGCCACAGGTGCCATTGCCGCAGCTTGCATTGCTACATCCTTGGCAACATCTTCTGAAGCAGATTTGTTGAAACCCACTACTGAAGCCAATTTGTTTCCAGGGTGGTTGTAACAAAATACCATTTCCGCATTCACTGTTCCGTAATAAGAAAGATCCAATTTCTCTCCGATTTTACCGATTTCTTCAGTGATTTTGTCATTGATATTCATTCCGCTGTCACCAAAAGGCAACGCTTTCAACTCATCCAAAGTGGCAGGTTGGTGTGCAATTGCAATATCAAGGATGGTATTGGCTACTTGAACGAAGTTGTCATTTTTAGCAACGAAATCAGTTTCGCAGTTCAACACTACGATGGTTCCGCGCTTACCGTCGCCGTTAGATTTGGCTAACACTACTCCTTCAGTAGCATCACGATCGCTTCTATTAGCGGCCACTTTCTGACCCTTCTTGCGAAGCAAATCGATGGCGGCATCAAAATCACCTTCAGCTTCTACCAAAGCTTTTTTGCAATCCATCATTCCGGCTCCGGTGATGGTGCGCAACTTATTTACATCTGCTGCTGTAATATTCATAACTCTAGATTTTTATCGATTAGTTGGCTTTAGTAACGCGCTTGCGTGTTTTGGCCTCTGGCTTAGCCTCAGTTGCTGCCTCTACTGGAGCTGCATCTTCATTCTTATCTTTCTCGCTCTTGCGCTCGGTCAAACCTTCAGCTATGGCCTCTATCACTACATCCAATACTTTGCTGATGGACTTTGTCGCATCGTCATTAGCAGGAATAGCAAAATCTACTTTGCGAGGATCACTGTTGGTATCTACCATGGCAAATACTGGAATACCCAAACGCTTGGCTTCTGCAACGGCGATGTGCTCTTTCATTACGTCGATCACGAATAATGCAGCAGGTACACGATTCATATCAGCGATAGAACCCAATACTTTGTGCATCTTCATGTGCGTACGGCTCAATTGCAAACGCTCACGCTTAGATAACGTAGCAGCAGTTCCATCCGCCTCCATTTTCTCAATAGACGCCATTTTGCGAACCGCCTTGCGAATGGTAACGAAATTAGTTAACATTCCACCTGGCCAACGCTCAGTAACGAAAGGCATACCGATCGCGGTGATCCGCTCTGCTACTAAATCTTTTGCTTGCTTTTTAGTGGCTACAAAAAGAATTTTCTTTCCAGACTTCGCGATTTGCTTCATCGCGTTGGCAGCTTCTTCTAATTTAACTGCCGTCTTGTTTAAATCAATGATGTGAATACCCTTCTTTTCTCCAAAGATGTATGGAGCCATGTTGGGATTCCATTTTCTGCTTAAGTGACCGAAATGTACACCGGCCTCCAAAAGCTCGTCAAAACTAACTCTTGCCATTTTATTTTTTATTCTTGTTTACTTTCACTTTATCAATCTGCTGGTAGCCATTTTGCAATGAGTCCAGCAAATTTGGATGCTAAACAAGCTCTCCAGCGATTAACGCTTGGAGAACTGGAAGCGTTTACGCGCTTTCTTCTGTCCAAATTTCTTACGCTCCACCATACGCGGGTCGCGTGTTGTCAAACCTTCTACTTTCAACAAAGGCTTCCACTCAGGATTGATTTCGATCAACGCCTTGCTGATGGCCAAACGAACCGCTTCGGCTTGTCCAGTGATTCCACCACCATCGATATTGGCTTTGAAATCATACTTTCCTTCAGTACCGGTTAATTTGAATGGTTGATTTACTTTGTATTGTAATACCAAAGAAGGAAAATAGTTGGCCAACTCACGATCATTGATCATGACTTTTCCTGTTCCTTCTGATAAATAAACACGAGCTACCGCTGTTTTACGACGGCCTGAAGTGTTGGTGTATTGGGTAGTTGCCATACCGATTATCCTTTGATCTTGTATTCTGTTGGTTGTTGAGCTTGTTGTTTGTGGTCAGTACCTGCATACACATATAAATTGCGATATACAGCGCTACCCAAACGATTTTTTGGTAACATTCCGCGAACGGCCATTTCTACCATAGCGGTTGGATGTTTTGCCATCATTTCTTTTGGAGTAGCAAAACGTTGACCACCGGGATATCCCGTGTAACGGATGTACACTTTCTCATCCCATTTTTTTCCTGACAAAGCTATTTTGTCTGCATTGATCACAATTACATGATCACCGCAATCAGCATGAGGAGTGAATAAAGGCTTGTGTTTGCCGCGAAGTAAGGAAGCCACTTCAGAACCCAAGCGGCCCAAATTGATTCCTGCAGCATCTACCACTAACCACTTTTTATCGGCGGTTTCTTTGTTGGCAGAGACGGTTTTATAACTTAAAGTATCCATAACGTTACAGTTTTCCCTTATTAACGGGGGTGCGAAAGTAGAAACTTTTTTTGGAATACACAAGACTTTTCAACAATAAAATCGTAATTTATTGAAAAAGAATAGCTTCTCGTGTTTTTATTTGTTTATTGACTGGTTTTTTTTTAAAAATATGGTGGGCATTAAGGTGAATGAGAATTCAACTAATCTTGTTTCGTGGGGGTCGTTTTAGCCTCAATCCCAGCTATCAACGCATGTATCACTTTGATGTGTATTTCTTGAACTCTATCCGCGTATCCAGTCCATGGTACTCTGATCTCTACATCACATAACGGCCCAAGTATTCCACCATCCTTTCCTGTCAATCCAATGACCTGCATTCCTTTGTTCTTTGCTGATTTTGCCGCCTCTATTACATTTCGAGAATTTCCGCTAGTACTGATCGCTAATAATACATCACCTGACCTTCCAACACCTTCAATAAATCGAGCAAATACTCGATCATATCCGTAATCATTTCCCACACAACTGAGGTGGGATGGGTCAGAAATACTCATCGCGCGAAGGGCTGGTCGATCATCTCGATATCTGCCAGAAAGCTCTTCTGCAAAATGCATGGCATCGCACATACTGCCGCCATTGCCGCAGCTGTATAGACCTCCGTCATTTTGCAAAGCGGTGGTCATTAATGTGGTTGCATGATTTACTGATTCAATGAAGTGAGGATCTTGCATTACTGTGGTCAGTAGTGAATGGGCCTCCGCTAGATGTTGCTCAATGATTGTCATGTTGCGAATATCAAAACAAAATTCTGAGTAGTATGTATATTTGCTACAAATTGTTAGCATGGAATCTTACCCAATTCAAAAACTCTCTATTGTTATTCCCGCTTATAATGAGGGAAAAACCATTCATCTGATTTTAGACAAGATCAAATCGGTTGTTTTAAACGGGAATGTTCAAAAGGAGATAATCATCGTCAATGATTGCTCCAAGGATGATACAGAAGAAGCCATCCAACGCTACCAAAAAAATAACCCCGACGTGCATATCCAATATTTCAAGCATGAAGTCAATCAAGGCAAAGGAGCGGCCTTGCACACAGGGATAAAATTGGCAACGGGTGATGTGGTGATTATTCAAGACGCTGATTTGGAATATGACCCCAACGAATACAATTTGTTGATCAGACCCATCACAGAGGGATTTGCAGATGTGGTCTATGGAAGTAGATTCATGGGAGGAAGGCCTCATAGAATCCTCTTCTTTTGGCACACCATTGGAAATAAATTCTTGACTTTCCTTTCCAATGCCATGACCAATTTGAATTTGACGGACATGGAAACCTGTTACAAAGTTTTTAGAAGGGAAATAATACAATCATTGACGTTACAAGAAAAGAGATTTGGTTTTGAGCCTGAGGTGACCGCAAAAATTTCGCGTATTCCGAATATCAGAATTTATGAGGTGGGGATTTCTTACTACGGCAGAACCTATGAAGAGGGAAAAAAAATCGGGGCAAAGGATGGGTTCAGGGCGATATATTGTATCTTGAAGTACAATTTATTTAAATAGTAGCAATTGCATTAAATCGCATCTATAAAATTTTTCATGTTGATGCTCGTTTGATAGCGATTCAAGTATAAGGTTCTTGAACGCAACGATTTAATGGCCCAATCATCGGCATCATTGAGCAGTTGATCAATTTGAAGAGCCACTTGTTGGGGGTTGAAATCAATCGGAATTAAAATACCATTTTCATTATTCGCGATTTCTGGATTGCCGAAGGTGTCAGTCGCTAATAAGGGAATCCCAAACATGGCGGCTTCCATCATGCTCACCGGAATGCCCTCTGCGTAGCTTAGATTACAAAATAAAGAGATGGGAGTGTCATGATAGAAAAGAAGAATCGCCTCACTGGGTTGTTGAGTTTTAAATTCAAATTCAATTCCTAATCGCGCGCATTTTTCTTTTAGCAATGCAATTTCCGCGCCCTCAGAACCTCCTATGTGCACCCATTTTGCTGGGGTGGTCAAATGCTGTAGAATGGAGGGCATGAATGCGAGTCTTTTTCTTGGAGTGAGATTGGAGCAAGTGACAATCAAATGACGTCCACTTTGGGATTCTTTCATCAATGATTTTGGACTGAAATGAACATTCTTATCTTCTATTCCCAAGCGATTTAAAACAAACTTATTTTGAAAATGAGGGAAAGTTCTCTTTAAATGATCCATCCCATGTTGCGAAATACTAAAAATCAAGTCGCAAGTTTTGATTTTAATTCTTTCAAATTGGAGAAAACTGGCTTTATCATCGGTGGGCCAGTCTTTATGGTATAAATCGAGCGCATGTGCGCGAGCAATGGTGCGATGAGGGTGAATACCTCCCAGATATTGGGTAACTACACTGTTGTGAAGCCAATAATGATAGAATACCAGATTGTTTTTTTGAGATTCTTCATGGAATAGGCACTTGATGGCTGCTGCCTGCGCTCTCAAATGCACCAATCGAACGGCATATAACTTCCAAGTAAGAAGAGTTTTAATTTTCTCTCGACTATGAAATATTATTTGAAGCAGCAACCATTGATTTTTGATCCTGCTTCCTATTTTTTGAATGAAAGTGTTTTCAGGGATATTTTGATTGACACGAAAAATCGCCAACTTATCATTTTCTTGGAGGCGTGATGCTCCATATTCATATTCTTCTATGGGAATAATGACTACACGACTGAATTGATTGATCAAATAATCAATTTCATAATGAACATAAGTTTCTGTTTTTCCAAAAGGATATTTTTTGGTGAACAGAAAACAAACGTTGTCAGAATGTAAATGGTCCTGTCGGTTATGCACTGTATTCATGAATGGAAGGGCAGGTACAGATCAAATTGCGATCTCCAAATGCATTGTCCACTCTTCCCACAGACGGCCAAAACTTGTTGGCTTTTATTCCATCCACTGGATAGGCCGCTTGCGTCCTTGAATAGGCATGATTCCACTCGTTTGCGCACAATTCCTCGGCGGTATGAGGAGCCATTTTCAATACATTATCTGATTTGTCCGCTTGTCCATTTTCAATGGCTGCAATTTCATTTCGGATAGCAATCATGGCTTCACAAAAGCGATCCATTTCCACCACCGGCTCACTTTCCGTGGGCTCTATCATCAACGTACCTGCAACTGGGAAAGAAACGGTGGGAGCATGGAAACCATAGTCCATCAATCTCTTAGCAATATCCTCTACTTCCACTCCAGCTGCTTTGAACGCACGGCAATCTAAAATCATCTCATGGGCTACATTGCCATGTGTTCCCTTGTACAACACAGGATAATGCTTTTCTAACAGCGCCTTCATGTAGTTGGCATTTAAAATAGCGAATTTGGTAGCATCGGTTACGCCTTCCGCTCCCAACATTTTGATATATCCGTATGAAATCAACAGGATAAGTGCGCTGCCAAATGGAGCCGCACTGACAGATTCAATGGCTTGATCGCCCCCAGTCTTCACCAATGGATTTCCAGGTAAAAATGGTACTAAGTGTTGTGCTACTCCAATAGGGCCCATTCCAGGACCTCCACCACCATGTGGTATCGCAAAAGTTTTGTGCAAATTCAAATGGCAAACGTCCGCTCCAATGTTACCTGGATTGGTCAAGCCTACTTGTGCATTCATATTGGCACCATCCATGTACACCTGTCCTCCATGGGCATGCACAATACCGGTAATCTCTTTGATGCTCTCTTCAAATACACCATGCGTAGATGGATAAGTGACCATTAAAGCTGCCAACTGCGCACTGTGCTCTTCCGCTTTTGCTTTCAAATCGACAACATCCACATTTCCATTTTCATCACACTTTACTACTACCACCTTCAAGCCCGCCATGACGGCTGAGGCAGGGTTGGTACCATGAGCCGAGGAAGGAATCAAACAAATATTGCGCTGATGATCTCCACGTGAGGCATGGTAAGCCATGATCACGAGTAGTCCCGCTAATTCTCCTTGAGCACCGCTATTGGGCTGTAATGAAACACCCGCAAACCCCGTACACTCAGCCAAATCATCGTGCAAAGTTTGAATCATCTGACGATATCCTTGGGTTTGGCTCACTGGGGCGTAAGGATGCATGTTAGCAAAGGCGGGCAAGGTAACCGGAATCATCTCACTCGTGGCATTCAACTTCATGGTGCAAGATCCCAATGCAATCATTCCATGGGCCAAACTGAAATCTTTATTCTCTAATTTTTTCATGTAGCGGAGCATTTCTGTTTCGCTGTGATGATTACTGAACACAGGATGGGTCATGAATGCAGAGGTTCTGCTGAAGTAGTTCAGCGTGTTGTCTCCTTTTACAACGGACAATGATTGTCCTGAAATAACATAGACCAAGTCTGCAATGTCTTGCGCTGAGGTGTTTTCACCAATGGACACTGATACATGACCATTGTTCCAAAAACGAACATTCAATTGCCTTTCATCGGCTCTTTGCGCAACGGCCTTTTCATCTACCGCATATTTTACGGTATCAAAAAATGAATGCGTCAGTGTGGAAATCCCTGCGGCTTTCAAAGTCGCCACTAAGTCGGTGGTTTTTTGATGTATGTCTTGAGCGATGTTTTTCACCCCCTTCGGGCCATGGTACACACCATACATAGAAGCCATCACCGCCAACAAAGCCTGCGCCGTACAAATGTTAGAAGTTGCCTTCTCACGTCGGATGTGCTGCTCTCTGGTTTGCAAACTCATGCGCAATCCCATGTTGCCGTGGCGATCTTTGGATACACCAATGATTCTACCTGGCATGTTTCTTTTGAACTCATCAGTAGCACAGAAGAACGCGGCATGCGGACCACCAAATCCCATAGGCACACCAAATCGCTGTGAATTGCCCAAGGCCACATCGGCACCCCATTCTCCTGGAGGAGTAATCAACGTGAGCGCCATCAAATCAGTAGCAGCGGCTACATAGGCGCCCACTTGATGGGCATTGGCTGCAAATTCTTTATATTCATGAATTTCACCACTTTGGTTAGGATATTGAACCAATGCACCGAAATAGGCGTTGGTAAATGTATGCTCGTTGTATTTTCCTACTACCAATTCAATCCCTAAATGTTGCGCTCTTCCTCTCAACACAGACAATGTTTGTGGATACACCTCCGCATCGACAAAAAACAAGTTGGCTTGATGGGTTTCTTTTTCTCTAGATCTCGAATGGAAGAACATGATCATCGCTTCTGCGGCAGAGGTAGCTTCATCCAGCAAACTCGCATTGGCGATGGGAAGTGCGGTCAAATCGCTGACCATCGTCTGGAAATTCAGAAGCGCTTCTAACCTTCCTTGTGCAATTTCTGCTTGATAAGGCGTGTACGCCGTGTACCATCCTGGATTTTCCAAAACATTTCGGAGAATTACAGTGGGAGTTAAGGTTTGAGAATAACCCAATCCAATGAAATTTCTTCTTTCCTCATTCATCGAGGCCAATTCCTGAATGTGTTTCAGATAATCGGCTTCTGACATGGCAGGAGCGATGTTCAACGCTCTATTTAAGCGAATGGCTTCCGGTACCGTCTTTTCAATCAAAGCATCAATAGAAGATACTCCGATGGTGTTGAGCATATGAGCTACGTCGGTGGCTCTGGGCCCTAAATGTCTTGAAGCAAAATTTTGCATGTTACTTTATTTCATTGATAATGTGCAAATATAAGTGGCCAATGCAATACACAAGAAATGACTTATTACCTTTGTTGCATGGAAAACCTCTCCATTCCTTCTGCCCACCTCCCAAAAATGGAGCGTTATCAGCAATTGGCCCGCTCTTTATCGGCGTTGTTGGCTGGAGAGACGGATTTTACGGCCAATACCGCCAATGCAGCGGCTTTGATTTTTCATGCCTTTGATTTTCATTGGGTGGGATTTTATTGGGTCAAAGACAATGAATTGGTATTAGGCGCTTTTCAAGGCCCTGTGGCTTGCACAAGAATAGCCTTTGGGAAAGGTGTTTGTGGAAAAGCCTGGGAATCAGGAAAAGTAATTTTGGTGCCTGATGTGAATGATTTTCCGGGACACATCGCGTGCAGTGCGATCAGCCAGTCGGAATTGGTAATTCCCATTTTCAATAAAGAAAAAGTAGTGGGTGTTTTGGATATCGACAGTGCTTACTTGAATGATTTTGATGCGGAGGACGAGAAAGGAATGCAATCGCTGGTGAATGTTTTAACCCAACATGTGGGATGAAGAAAGGGGTATTCAACCATTTGTTTTTTTCTCTGCTCATCATAGGATGCGCCCAAATTCGCTCTGTCGAAGGAGGTCCTAAAGACACCCAACCACCACAATTGATTTCCGAATCTGTGTTGGATGGACAAACCCAATGGAATAGCCAAGCGTTGACTTTTGAGTTTGACGAGTACATCCAATTACAAGATGTACAAAATCAAGTGATCATCAGTCCTGCTATTTTTCCAGTCCCCAATTTTGTGGTGAAAGGAAAAAGACTGAATGTTCAATGGGAAACATCCCTTTTACCCAACACCACCTATACGTTCCAATTTGGAGATGCGATTACTGACATCACCGAGAACAATGCCGTCAATTTAGAACGCGTGTACTCTACGGGAAATGTATTGGACTCATTGCACTTGCAATTTAATGTGGTGGATGCTTGGAGTAAAAAAGCATTGGAAAATGGGGTGGTGGCGCTATTAAAAAAACCCTTTCATCCTGATTCTGTGAATGTTTCGGTCTATCAAAGAAAAGTGCTTCAAGGAAATGCGCACTTTCAACACCTTCCTAATCAAAGTTTTCATGTGGTTGCATTTCAAGACAACAACAAAGATGGTGTGTACACCAAAGGAGAGTGGCTAGATTGGTTGGATGCTGCGGTCATTCCTAACATGGACAAGGATACATTATTGATAACAGCTTCTCCTGCACTTTCCCATTTTTCAAATTTATTGGGAACGGCCGTAGATTCATTTGGTCACGCACAATGGTATTGGCCCACCATTGAGGTTCCGAAACTGGTAATAAAAGACAACCTGAAAGGAAATATTTTCTTTTTAAATGATACCGCTCACTACTTTCTGTCTGGCTTTCCTGATGATCAAAATCATACGATTCAAGTGCAATGGGGGAAGGGTGAGCAGGATTCCATTGCGATTCCTTTTTTCTCTTCTTCCATCGAGGAATTTTCCATTACCCGTCGAAATTTAAAGCCCATTTTGTTTCCATCTGAATCCTCCCTCATTTCTTGTTTTTTGCCGATTGATAGTGTAAATGCTGATCGAATCCAATGGGAAATAGGAAAGCAAAATCAAAGTGTTCAAGTCTCTTATCATTGGCCAGAGTTGACGGTTCGACCGAAGGAAATAAAAAATGAAGATTATTCGATTCGGATTTTGCCCCAATGTTTTCAATCTAACTCTATAGCTTGGCCAACCGATACGCTGGTTTTTACGGGTAAAATGCAGGATGTAGAAGATCGCGGTGAAGTGGTTTGGAATATCAGTGTCCCATCTTCAAATGGGTATTTCGTATTAATTTCTGGACAAGAGAAAATACTTTTGGCTGCTGCAGATTGGCCTAAAAAGATGTTGTTGACACCCGGTAAATATGAGTTGAGATGGATCGATGACATTAACCAAAATAAACGTTGGGATCCAAGTGATTTTGTTTCTGGAATGCATGCGGAACGAGTGGAGCTATTCTCTAAACCCATTGAGGTGAGAGCCAACTGGACACAAGTGGTGGAGTGGAAAATCCGTTGAAGAGCAGAGGATCTTAGAAAGAGACAAAACTCTTTTTCCGGAATTTGGCGTTCCCTTTCTTATCGATACAAACTCTGTTGTATTGCTCTTTCGCTTCTGGATGTCCATAGCCATCAGCTTCTTTCCAATATTCACAAGCTCCTTCTTCGTCATGTAACCGATAACGAATTTCTCCCAGTATCATGAGTAATTCGGGTAAATTTTTTATTTTTTCTAATGCCAACTCGGAAAAAATCTCTTCGGCTGCGTCCAATTGTTGCGCGTAATATTTAGCCATTCCCATGTTGAATTTGGCCTCTAAGAGAGTAGGACGGGTGTCAAAGGCCGCTTGAAAAAAGAGAAATGACTTTTCGTAATCCCCTCTTTCTGTATATATTATTCCCATTAAGTAATAGGCATCAGGGTCTTCGGGAAACGCATCTACCGCTCTTTGTAAAATACGTAGAGCCTCTTTGGGTTTTTGTAAGTGATAGTAACACTCGCCCAACCAATATGTTGCTTTGTAGTCCTCCTCGTGCCCGCTGTAATAATCATTCAATTGTTTAAATGCTTCTTCAAACAAATTGTTTTTGATCAAGCATATTCCATAGTTCAAAGGATAATCTTCAGGTTTAAAACCAATACGCTCATACATGGACTTGGCATCGGAAAACTTGCCTAGTTTCATTTTGGTATTGGCTGCTAAAAATGTCCAAGCGTCGGGGTCAGACTGATTATGATTAGGGCAACATTTTTGAAGTGAATCTAATCTCTTATTTAATGATTCGAATCTTCCCGCCTTGTATTCATTTTGACATACCGATAAGTTTTGGGCAATCAGCGAGTTCGCTATTGCAATGAACGTTAGGCATAAAATGAAAATGCGATTCATGAAATTCAAATATACCGCAAATTTAATGGGCCGGGACTCCTTCACAAGAAAAAAGGTGGATTAGATAAAAAGTAAATCGAAGGGAGGTGGAATTAAATCTTCCAGCGCTCTTTTAATTTTTCTTTTCTTTTCTCAAAATGCTCATCACTATCAAAGGGAATCAGGCTAAATCCTGCGGTGAATGAATAAACGGGTTGAGTAACATGGGGCTTAAATAATGGTGCTGTGGGCATGGTAACAAAGAAAGTATGTCGGCCAATACCTGCTCTTACCATCAAATCCGCGGAGAAGGTTTTCATTCCAAATGAATTGGTATTCTTCACCTCAAAGTCTCCTTGCGCGTTGGTATATTCCTGCTTTGCGGAGGATGCAAAGCGCCAATTGCCAAGCACACCCGCGGCGATGTGGAAATGTCTTTTTTCTGATTTTCCAATGTTCCATTCGAACATCACAGGGGCGTATAATTTCCACACATGAAGTTCATTTTTATGGAAATCTACATCTTGATGAAAAACGCCTACTAAACTATCGGGAGCAGCCGTGTTATTAAAAGAAAGAGAAATGTTTTTCCGCCAAGCATAACTATCCATGCCTAAGCCTAGCCCGGTTAAAAAACCGCTTCCGTTTTTGTGAACGGCAAACTTTTTTTCGGCCCCGTTGATTCTAAAACCAATGGATTTTCCCAAATCTTGTTCCATCCATAACGGCAGTTGTGCATTATTTCCTTTTTGATCTCCCAACCAATTGACGGTAATCTCAAAACCATCCCAATGCGATAAGCGCTCAATCTTACACTCAGATTCATGATCTCGGTGGTTTTCTATATCCTTTTCAATCAACAAATCTTGACTTCGAAAAGTACCCGTCATCAAAAGGGCGGCGGAACTCAGGAGGATGGCTATTTTTTTCATAGTAGCAAAGAAAAAAGATTGGCAAGTATTTTGTTAAGGTGGACTTGCAATTTTCGTTAAATTTACTTGATTTTCAACAGATATTAACGAATTGAAAGATCTTGTAAGAAATTTGGAAGTATGAAGAAGGCTTTTGCAGCTTGGATGGCAATTATTTTTTTCTCGAGTTGTACTCGAGTGGATTGCTCATTTTCATCTTTCAAAATCCCCTCCCTTCCCTCTTTGTCATTCACTTTTCCCATTTCGGATGGGTGGTGGAATGAGGGTAATGAAGGCTTGGGAGATCCTCAAGGACAGCCTAAACCCATTACCAAGAGTATCATTCATGACCAAGAAGGGGTGGTGGAAGTAATCATGAAAGTATCGGACGATGGTCAGTGGAAATTGGTCAATTTGTCAGCTACTAACGAAGATCTGGCTAAATATGTAGTGTCCAAGTTAAAGGAGTATCAAAAGCAAACTCCAAGTAAAGCCATTGGGCAGGTAGTGAAATACCGTTTTGTATTCAAGCAACAAACATAACAACGTGGCGAAGAAAGATTTAAGATCCTTATCCAAAGATGAGCTGATTGAATGGGCATTGTCTGTGGGAGAGAAAAAATTCAGAGCTCAGCAAGTCTATGAATGGCTTTGGAAGAAAGGCGTGAAGGAGGTGGAGCAAATGACCAATGTGTCGGCCAATTTGAAATCGTTGCTTTCCAGTCATTTTGATTTCCCGAGTGCTCACAGATCTGTTGAGCAAATCAGCAATGATGGTACAGTAAAATGTGTGTTTTGTGTCGATCAAGACAAAGTGGTGGAAGGGGTATTGATTCCCACTCCCAAGCGCATGACGGCTTGTATTTCCTCTCAGGTTGGATGCAGTTTGGCTTGTAAGTTCTGTGCTACGGGAAGGCTCAAGATGATGCGTAATTTGACGGCGGGTGAAATTTTTGATCAAGTGTTTGACTTGAAAACCGAAGCTGAAAATCGTTATCAAATACCGCTGAGCAATATTGTGTACATGGGAATGGGTGAGCCCCTTTTGAATTACAAAAATGTGCTTCAATCCATCCATCACATCACTTCTCAAGAGGGATTGGGCATGTCGGCCCAACGCATAACGGTTAGTACCGCTGGAATTGCAAAGATGATCACCAAATTAGGCGATGATGCCGTCAAGTTTCACCTTGCCGTTTCATTGCATGCCGCAACTGACGAAAAGCGGAACCACATCATGGAAATCAACGAGACCAATAACCTAGAAGTGCTGGGGCAATCATTAAGATATTTCTACGAAAAAACGGGTTCACGTGTCACATTTGAATATATCATTTTCAAAGATTTCAATGATTCCATTGCAGATGCGCAAGCCCTTGCTGCTTATTGTAAAGCGCTTCCTGTAAAGATCAACGTGATTGAATATAATCCCATTGCAGGAGGGGAATATCAGCAAACTACGGAAGAAAGATTGAAAGCGTTTACCCAATACTTGTTGCAGCGAAATATGGTGGTGAACTTGAGAAGATCCAGAGGAAAAGATATTGATGCCGCCTGTGGTCAATTGGCCAATAAGAATCAATCTCCATTGAAGCCTGCTGCAGAGGCTATTTTCAAATAACTAGGGCAGTGTACTCAATCGAAATCCTACATCATGGATTTCTTCAAGATTTTCTTGTCGCATGGCCTGTTGAATGGTGATTCGATAGTGTCCAGCCATCGGAAATTTTTTTCTTTCTTTGAAAATAATGCGATTGTCATACAGATCTCCTAATCCTGAGCCCAACCAATGGCCATCTCGATCCGCCAAAGGACAATCAATGGTGTCAACACTCAATTTTCCATTTGGGAATTCCATCGAAACAAAAAGAAAAATATTGCTGTACGGATAACCCTCTCCATTTCGGATGCTTACGTAAAAATTATGCAGGGAAATGGTGTCGGTTACATCCCATTCAAATTGCACTGGATGATCTTGTTTCCAACCTTCTTGAGAAATGGCCACGTTGTTTTCAAAGACAACATGGCGATCACAACCGAGCAGCAAAATGGAAACTAAATAGACGGCGTAAATCCAATTTTTCATGACGGATTTTGAGGAGGTTGAGGTCCTTTTTTAGGGGGTTGCTGTGGGCGAGGAGGATGGTTCTTTTTGGGTCCGGACTGAGGTCCTTTATTGCCTTCTGATCTTGGGGTATTTTTTTGTCCCGAGGAATGGGCTGGCTTGGCCGCATTGGTCTGTCCACTCGGAGAAGGTCCTCCATTGGGCCTATTGCCGCCTGGCCTTCTTTGACCGCTCTTGCCTCCTTTCTTCTTATTCTTATCAAAGCGAGTCAAGCTATCTTGACCCACTACCTGAGCAAATCCTACCTCCACTTTTTCTTTCTCTTTTTCTTTGTCTGAGCGATAAATATCTTCGCCGATTTCCAATTTAATGCCTTTCTTATTTTTATCCAGAATTTCAAACACTTGTTCTACTGGCAAAGCAAAAGGGGCGCCTCCTGGTTCATCATCTAGGGTGTAGTAGACAATTCTTTTAAAAATATCTGTTTTGAAATGTGAAGCACTTCCTTTGGGCAACCTCAATTTTAAATGAGTGGGGGGCAAATCTCTAACGGCCTCCACATATTGATCCAATTCGTAGTTTAAACAACACTTCAATTTACCACATTGTCCAGCCAATTTAGAGGGATTCAATGAAAGCTGCTGGTAACGTGCAGCTCCGGTTGATACAGCTCTGAAATCAGTCAACCAAGTGCTGCAGCACAATTCTCTGCCACAACTACCAATACCTCCCAATCTTCCGGCTTCTGCTCGGTAACCAATTTGCTTCATCTCTATCTTTACGCGAAAGCGCTCCGCCAGCTTCTTGATGAGCTCTCGGAAATCCACTCGATCTTCTGCAGTGTAATAGAAAATGGCCTTGGTTCCATCTCCTTGATATTCCACATCACTGATTTTCATTTGTAGATTCAATTGCTGAGCAAGGGAGCGAGCACCCATCATGGTGTCTTTTTCTAATGTTCTTGCGTGCTGCCACTTGGTAATGTCTTCTTCAGTGGCCTTGCGCAATACTTTTTTCAGCTCATAATTGTCTTTTACGTCTTTCTTTTTGAGTTGAATTCTGACGAGCTCACCAGTCAAAGAAATGATACCCACATCATGACCAAGAGCCATGTCCACCACTACGACATCACCCGTATATAAACTCAACTGAGAATTTCTAAAAAAGGCTTTGCGGCCATTTTTAAAGCGCACCTCTACAATATCAAAAGGTTTTTGGCCAGGGGGCAAGGGTATTCCTGTGAGCCAATCAAAAACACTCATTTTGTCACCACATCCGCACGTCCCGCACGCCCCATTATTATTACAACCTGCGGGTAATCCGCCTTTTCCGGTTGAACATGAACTACATCCCATAATTTCTACATTACTCCTTCCAATCAGAAGGAGCTCAAAGGTAATAAAATAAATAGCAATTACCGAAGTGTGACCCAACGAACAACTATTCGTAGTTGTAATACCGCTTTTTCTGCTGACTCCAAATGCAAAATGGGTTTTGGAAAAACACCATGGCTCCGGTAGGCATTTCTCCATTTCGCGATTTGAATCACTTTAGCGGAATCCAAAAAGCCTTGTTTGGGATGTTCTTGCGCCAACGTCTCGATAGTAAGAAAAAAAAGAAATGGAATCACAATTGTTTTGAGAGTAATAGAAAGCGTCGTATGAAACTCATACATAATCATTCCGTCTCAACATGTGATGCATATCCAATGAAAGTTGAATAAAAAGCAATTTACCATTGACATTGCGCACTACGTGATAGTTGGCCTTGGCGATGGCATTCATCAAATCTTCCACATTGAAGTGATTGATGAACTTGGAAAATTTGGTGGCAAATTCCCATTCTCCGGGGGTCATTTGAACCAAATCTTGTCCCACATAATTTTTCATCAAATTCTGGCGCACCTGTTCCAACGCATACTCAAAGAATTGTTTTTGAATTTCCCTTCCCCAACCGTGAAACGTATTGCTTTGCTCTGTTAGTTGAAACAAATCTTTTTTGTAACACATCCTCATCCACTGCTGAAAAAACGCATCCAATCCTTCATTGAAATGATCATTTTCTGCAAATTGTTGTGCTTTCCACCAATTGCCATTGGCAAAAGCGGCGGCGAGTTGGGCGCGCTCTGGAGTGATTTCTTCTTTGATCAACTCAGCTTCTATTTCCTGCTGTTGAAGGAGAGGCACGTGCACTTGTTGAACCCTGGACAACACCGTTGGCAGCATTTGCTCCATGCTTTCGGTAACGAGTATGAAAATGGTTTGGGCAGGGGGTTCCTCCAATATTTTCAATAGCTTATTGGAGGTATCTTCTTTGATCATGTCCGCCATCCAAATGATCATCACTTTGGGGCCGTTGTAAAAAGATTTTAAAAAAACTTTTTTCGCAATGTTATTGGCCTCATGAACGGGGAAAAGCAACTGCTTGTTTTCCTTGGTGATTTGACTGACCCAGTATTCTGTATTGAAGTAAGCGGTGGATAATAAAATTTTCCGCCATGGCTCCATAAAATCATCTGAAAACGTTTTGTCTGAGCCACTCAAATTGAAGAATGGGAAAGAAAAATGAAGGTCGGGATGTTGCAAAGTATCCACCGCCCTGCAGGATTTGCATTGTCCACAACTGTCCTCTTCTCCTTTGTTTTCACATAATAGATATCTCGCTAAACCCAACGCCAATCCTAATCCACCCGCACCCTCTTGGCCGTTAAGCAACAATGCGTGCGGCACACGACCTTCTTTGTAGCTGTGTAACAAGCGACGCTTGACCGTGGATTGTCCAATGACGGATTGAAAGGCAAAACTCATGGGGTAAAGTTAAGCATGGAATAGCTCATAATAAATGTCTAAAGATTGAATCGCGTTGACTTTGTGTTGATGGATGAAAAGATAATTCACCATGGATTTTAATAACATTCGCCGATGGGCATTGGTAACAGGATTTTCTCGTAGTTTTTCCCATTCACCTTTGAGTAAAGCAATCCACAACGCCAATTGATGATCGGATTTTCCAATATGCTCCATCGGAGGTGTACCTCGACCAAACTCTCCTTGATGTATACCAAACCAATCGGGGTGATCTGAAGGGGCAATGGGACAGCACCCCATGCTGCGCATGAGTCCCACCAAAAAAACAAAATGGATGATGGTAATATCACCCTCCTGCTCTAATTGCTCCATGATCTCTTTGAGGAAATAGAACAGTGGAGGATTGGGATCATTTTCTTGCAACAAGCGATATAAAATTTCCTGTATGAATAATGCGGTGGCTGCTTTGACAGGATGTGATTCTATGTGATGATGGGGTACCGTGATTTCTAACTCCTTCATCCAATGCAGCTGTTCTCTTTGATCTCCAACGGAAATAAAGGAGATTTCTTGAAGCGCATTCAAAGGTCGGGTGCCCTTCTTGGGTCGATGCCAAAAAGATCGTAAACCCTGATCAAGTGTCATCACCCTTACCAACCACATGGCATCGCGGATTTTTTGCTTGTAAATGACAATGCCCTCTGTGCGTGATTTCATTTGCGGAACCTCTTTGTGCTTAAATTTGCTCAAATTTACAGGATGCTCAACGATTTTTTACCCTCTATTATCATCAGTCTCGCCATTGTCCTCTATCTCTGTTGGAGGTTCAGAGATGAAATTTTCATGAAGTTCAAGTATTTGGATTCTGAAGGCGTGATTGAGAATTGGGCAAAAACAAAAGTAAAGGGACAAGAGCGTTTTCATCCCATGATCAAAGCACGCATCAATGGGCAATTGGTCAAATTTAAAGCATCAGAGTTTTGCGAGGATCATCCCATTTATCCCGTAGGAACACGCATTGTAATTAGATCTCATCCCAAAAAGTTAGAATTGCGAAAAGTAATTTATCCGAAACCTCTTTAGTGTTTTTCTATCCACTGATAGATCTCTTTCATGCTGGGCTGGATGATGATCTCGATCCTTCTGTTCTTCGCCTTATCATTGGCATCTATGGGATGAAACTCTCCTCTGCCAGCAGCTGATAGTATTTGAGGTTTTACTTGTGATTGTTCACTTAAAATCTTCACTACCTCTGTTGCTCTCAAAACACTCAATTCCCAATTATCTCTCGGTATCATAGAGGAATTCAGTTTATCCGTATCGGTATGACCTTCTACGATGATTTCTACATTGCTTTCGTCAGCCAAAGCGGCTGCAATTTCTTGCAATGCCTTTTTGCCGCTCGCATCCACTGCAGTGCTCCCCGAAGCAAATAGCAGTTTGGCTTCCATGCTCACGTATACTTTTCCATCCTGCTCCGTTACCGTTAAACCTTTATTTCTAAAGGCGGATAGCGCTTCGTTTAATTTATTTTTTAACGCATTGGAAGCACTGTCCTTGGCCGCCAACATGTCTTGCAATTGTTTCAACTGGGTTTCTCTTTCTACAATTACGGTTTCCTTTTCATTCAGTACCATCTCCTTTTTTCGCAGTTCTTCGAGGAGAATTTTATTCTTTTTATCAGAAGCAGATATGATGGTATTCATTTTTTGAGTCAAGGTGTCATTTAATACAACCAAATTTTCCACTTGATCGGCCATCTCACGGTTCCTTTTCCCCAGTTTAGTAGTATCCGCTGTTAATTGTTGAATATCCTTGGTAGCCACAGATAATTGTGTGTCACACTCCTTCTTCTCGGCCTCTAATTTTTCATTGTGTGATCGCAGTGAGGCAATTTCATTATCAGCTGCATGCTTTTTCTCCGTAAGTTCTGTGAATTTCTTTTTGGGCACACAGGATGCAAATACCAATGCAACCATGAATAGAAAACCGATTTTGCGCAACATATCCTAAGTTTTACACAAAGGACTTGATTCTTTTAAGATGAAAAATGCGCAACGATACTTTTTATGCACTTATGGTTGTCAGTTGACTTTCTGCAACCATCCCAAGACATCGTCTAATTGAATGGAGGCAATTTCCAACTTATGCTTTTTACGGTATCCATTGAGCTGTTGATGAATGGCAGTGGGTTTTGCATCTTTTAAATGGGTAATATCCACGTATCCTGCTTTGGGTAATATTTCTAACCATTCTTCTGGTACACCAATGGCTTTGAAAGCATTGAGATCCGGACCTTGGATGGGCTTTTCTGGACGCATTTGAGGGAAAAGCAAAACTTCTTGAATGGTCTCATTGTTGGTGAGTAACATCACCAGTCTATCTACCCCAATGCCCATCCCTGAAGTGGGGGGCATGCCATATTCTAAAGCACGAATGAAATCATGATCGATGAACATCGCTTCATCATCCCCTCTCTCCATCAATTTCATTTGCTCTTCAAAACGAGACAATTGATCAATGGGGTCATTCAACTCGCTGTAAGCATTGGCGATTTCTTTTCCGTTTACCATCAGCTCAAAACGCTCTGTCAACTCTGGGTTTTCTCTGTGTCTTTTGCACAACGGAGACATCTCCACGGGATAGTCTGTAATGAACGTAGGTTGGATATACGTTTTTTCACATTTGGCTCCGAAAATTTCATCAATCAGCTTGCCTTTTCCCATGGTCTCATTGACTTCTAGGCCAATGCTCTTGCAAAACTCAAATAATGCATGTTCCGATTTTCCGGTAATATCAAATCCTGTATTTTCAAGGATGGATTGCGTCATGGAAATGCGTTTGAATGGTGGTTGGAAATGCAAAGTCTTATCTCCCAACGTTACCGTGGTGCTTCCCAATGCTTTTTGACAAACATGCGCCAACATTTTTTCTGTGTAATCCATCATCCAATGGTAATCTTTGTACGATACATAGATTTCCATTACCGTAAATTCTGGATTGTGCGTTCTATCCATGCCCTCATTTCTGAAGTTTCTGGAAAACTCATACACCCCTTCAAAACCGCCCACAATCAATCTTTTCAGATACAACTCATTGGCAATTCTCAAATACATGGGAATGTCCAAAGCATTGTGATGGGTCACAAAAGGTCTAGCGGCAGCACCGCCTGGAATATTTTGTAAGACAGGCGTATCTACTTCTAAATATCCGCTCGCGTTGAAAAATTCGCGCATTGCATTGATGATCTGGGTGCGCTTGAAAAAAGTATCTTTTACTTTGTCATTCACCACTAGATCGACGTATCGCATACGGTATCGATTTTCTGGATCCGTGAAGGCATCGTAGATATTTCCTTCCGCATCTTTTTTCACTACCGGCAAAGGTTTGATGGATTTGGCTAGCAAAGTAAGATGCTGCACACGCACGGAAATTTCACCCATTTTGGTGGTAAACAGCACTCCTGTTATGCCTATAAAATCTCCATAGTGAAGCAGGTGTTTGATGACATCATTGTAAAACGACTTGTCTTCACCGGGGCAGATTTCATCTGCGTTCAAATACAATTGAATTTTTCCAACGGCATCTTGAAGATCCGCAAATATGGCCTTTCCCATGACACGCTGGTTCATGATGCGACCTGCCAACGTTACTGACTTCCCCTCTTCGTAATGCGATTTAGCGTTGAGGGAGTTGTTATTAATGACAAATTCCGCAGCGGGAAAAGGATCAATTCCTTTTTCACGGATTTTTACCAATGCTTCTCTTCTGACAATTTCTTCAGGGGATAAATGCGCGTTCATGCCGCGAATTTAATCTTTTAACGCAGACAAGATGAAAACAAATTCGCCTTTAGGTGCGGTTTGCACCACCCATTGTTTGGCTTCCAATACCGTTCCTCTGAAAATTTCTTCATGGAGTTTAGAAAGTTCACGGGCAATACAACAATTTCTTTCTGCGCCGCCCCATTGTATCAACTGATCTAGGGTTTTTTCGATTCGGTGCGGGGACTCATACAATACAGAGGTTTTTTCTTCTTGCAGAAGGGCTTTGATTCTGGTTTCGCGTCCTTTTTTCTGCGGTAGAAATCCTTCAAAATAAAATTTTTCGCAAGGAAATCCGCTCATCACAAGGGCCGGTACAAATGCGGTGGCGCCTGGTAAGCATTCTACGGCGATGCCTTCTTGAATACACGCTCTAACCAACAAATAACCTGGGTCTGAAATTCCGGGTGTGCCGGCATCGGTGATCAAGCAGGCCATTTGAACACTTTTTATTTTCTCGACGGCCTTTTCCAACGTCTTGTGCTCGTTGTTCAAATGATAACTCCAGAGCGGCTTTTGGATATTGTAATGGGAAAGTAATTTGGAACTGTAACGGGTATCCTCACAAAAAATCCAATCGCATTCTTGCAGATAGCGCAAACTCCTTAACGTAATGTCTTCTAGGTTGCCAATGGGAGTGGGGACCAACGCTAATTTCATACACCGTGACGGCGTTGAATCAACTCCCTTAATTCGATATAAGCGATAGAGTCTATCAACCAGCCATGTCTTTTGGTGAGCTCTGATAATTTATTTTCTATCATTTCAGAGGAGGTATTGTTGAGATCGCTGATGGTAATTTCATACAACTCCGTATCACCATTGAACAATTCTCTTGCAAATTGGAAGCGTTGGTTCATGGTAATCGCTTTCTTCAAATCATCCACTGCCGTAATCCCTAATTTGCTCGCCACGTTGGCGGGAGCTTGTTGCTGTGCGATGATGTCATTCAAAGAGAAAATAGGGGTGTCTGCAATGGGAGTGGGCGTCATTTCTTCATCGTTCGGTTGAGAATCCTCAAGCTCCAACACCGCAATATTGTCCTCTTCATTGGAATCACTCATTTCAGAAATAGGATTTACCTCTTCTTCCACTTCTTCTATGATCTCCATCAATGATACTTGTCGGAAGGGATTATTATCCTCTGTGTTGGCCTCATTACCACGTAAATCTTGCATTGGAATTTCAAAATCCACCACGGTTGCGGGTGTTGAAACCGTCTCTTGTTCGTAGGCCTTGTGTCTCAGAACGACCAAGCGCTCGTATAGATCGCGCGCATTCGTTACCAGATGCTCAAGGTGATCTTTTTTGGATTGACCATCGTAGATTTGATTAACCTGTTGCGCGATTTTATCGGCAAGCCCTTGCAAGGAGATGAATTGATTTTCCATTGTACTATTTCAATGAAGTAAAAATAGTTTTTAGAAAACCACTTTAAGGAAGGTTGAAGAAGAGTTATCCAATGCTCAAAGTGAGTTATTCCACTCTTCTCTTTTGTATTTGGGAAGCCCTAGAATCACTTGTTCAAAGCTATGGTCAATCCACTCAAATACTTTTGCTGGTGGAACATCTTCGTTTAGCATCACGGTGTTCCAGTGCCTTTTATTGGAATAATAGCCGGGTTGAACGCCGGTATATTGCTCCCGCCATTCCACCGCGTTATCAGGATGGCATTTGAGTAGAATAAAGTCTTGAGAAGTGATGTCTATTAAAGCAAAAATTTTATTCATTACCTTAAAAACCAGGTTGCGATCATCGAAAGGAAATGATTCTGTACATCCTTTTTTTTGGAGACAATAATCTCGGATGGATTCAATGCTTAAGGCAGGATTAGTCATAAGCGGCGCAAAGGCCATTTTCTTTTCCCAGCACGGCACAAGTTCTTAGTCCTATACTGATTTCGTGTGTGCTGTATGATCCATATCTCAATTTGTTTAAGGTAACATCATAAGCATACCAAATAGTAACTTGATTGAGTAATTCTAATTTTACCAATGCGCTAAAACCATGTCCATTGCGGGCGGCAATTCCAAAGGAGAGGGCTTTCTTGTACGACAATAACAGCTGAGCGTCAATGGCCGGACGAGTACTTTTAATCCATCTAAACATAAAGGAAGGCTTAAAGGCGATCTCTTTGTTAATTTTGATATACTTGCCGTAAGTGAGGGCATAATGTCTTTGCAGTCGGGTGGCAGCGGTTCCATCGATCTTTGAATTTCCGACAGAACGAATGGCTAATCCATAAAAGCGATCTCCTCTGTATAGCCAGAATCCCATGTTGATATTGGGAAGCACGTAGTCTGAAACGCTATTGCTGATGGCCGTTTCTTCCAAAGGATTTCTGAAGTTTAGCTTAGTGAAATCAATTCTGTATTGGGTTACTCCCACTCCAATGCCCGCTGCTAAATTATACCCTTTGGTAAATCGGGTATGATAAGCATAATTCATGGTGAAGCTCGTTGAGCCAAATGCGCCTGCGGCATCGTTTTCGATTTGACCTCCTAGTCCCTGAAAACTGTTTTTGTTGGGACGCATTCTCGCGTGAATCATCGCGGAGGTATTGGTGGGTGCCCCCTCGATGCTGGCCCATTGTCTCCGGTGGGTAGATTTAAACTCTGTGCATGTAGTATATCCTGTCGCGGCAGGATTGATCATTTGATAGTTAAAGACAAAATTGGTAAATTGGGTGGTTTGCTGACTCCAAGCGAACATCCCCTGGGATAGACCTATTACAACGAATAATATTTTGTATAATCGGTTCATCGGACAATGGATAAATACCCGACTAGGGGTTCGATATACACAACAGGGGAGTTCAATTGAACAACATAATAATACGATCCAGTAGGAAGGAATTTTCCTCTATTGGTGCCATTCCACGGGGTACCGTACCCAATGGAGTGAAAAACACTTTGGCCCCAACGATCATAAATGGTTACTTCTGCTTGTTCAAATTTCTCTATTCCATTGATGATCCATTCATCATTGATGTAATCCCCATTGGGGCTGATGGCATTGGAGAAAGAAACTGGAATACCTACCGGTAAGCTCACGGAATCCGTGGCAACACAGGGGCCTATGTTCGAGGTAACAAAAAATACCGTGCTTTCCCTGGGAAAAGCGGCTGTATTGGGTGAAGTAGGATTAGAAACAAATTCACCAGGGGCCCAAGAATAATTGGCGTTTTCACTAGCTCCGGTAACATTTAAAAAGGCTTGCTGCCCAGCAAAAATAAAGAGAGGATCTACGGTAGTGTCCAATTCAAATGGCACTCCGGAAAAGTGAATTTTGAACGAGCAAGGACCGAAATTAATGTTATGATTAGAGCCTACAATCACCATCAACGATGCATTAACAGGCAGATTGGGAATATCATAAAAACCTACTTGTTGTTGTAATAAAAAACAAGGACTTTGATAAGTGTAGCTGCTGGGATCGCATGGATCGGCACCTTCTGGAAATCCAACAATGGTAATAAAAATGGAGTCTTGTGCCGTTTGAACCACACCGGTTACGGGATTGATATATACGTAATCGCAATCTTCTCTTTGCACCGCCATCACAGCGCTTCCCGCATTACTTCCCGTTTCCAAATAGAAGCAATAATTCATGGAGGCTGAATAACATCCAAAATTAAAATTAAACGGAACCATGGATCCTTGCGATGCTTCACTTTGGGCACAGATCGGATGCGCAGCGATTTGACTGCATTGCTGAGCTTGCATAGCTTGAGCTATGAAACAACCAAGAGTAATCAAAAGCATTAAACGCATTCGCATCTCAACAAAGATAACACAATCAATTAGGTAAATTCTATTAAGATGGCTCCTTTTTCAACAGCCTGCCCTTCAATAATTTTTATTTTCCCCACTGTCACCGGAGCAACGGCTTTGATCACGTTTTCCATTTTCATGGCTTCTAAAATGAGCAGGGGTTGGTCCTTATGCACTTCCTCTCCCTCTTTTACGAGTATTTTTAGCACCATTCCAGGCATCGGGGCTTTGAAATCTTTGACTTTTTTTTCTGACTGGGAGGAGAATCCCATTTTTTTCAACAAGGCATCCAATGGTTGCTCTATCGATAATGTGTATTGGTGGCCATTGACCTTCACCTCGGCGGTTTGATTAGCTGGATGGAAATCGATCCACTCGCCAATGTACGATTTACCGTTGGATAATATGTGGAGCAACTGTCCGTTTTTTACCATGTTCCAATCACAGGGTTTTCCATTTACGGTCATTTTGTTGGGACCTACCTCCCAAACAATTTCAAATACTTCTTCCTTTACCTTGGCTTTTACCATAATATCGCAAATCTAAACAGAACCTCTGGATGGGTATTTATTTTCATATTCCTTTTTGCAAAAAAGCTTGTCATTATTGTGATTTTCATTTCTCCACGACACTCCACAACAGGGATGAAATGGTGAAGGCCTTGATACATGAGTTGACACTTCGTGCGCCAGAATGGAAGAGCCAAGAGGTGCAAACCATTTATTTTGGCGGAGGTACGCCCAGTTTATTACAAGAAAGTCATTGGCATGCGCTCGTGCAAGCAATTCGTCAGGAACTCCAAATTTCCAACTCGGTAGAATTTACCATAGAGGTCAATCCTGATGATGTGAGTGAAGCGGCGCTGTCTCTTTGGAAAAGTTTAGGCGTTAATCGTTTAAGCATAGGCGTGCAGAGCATGGATGATGGGGTGCTGAAATGGATGAATCGCGCTCATTCTAGTGAGCAGGCCATATCTGCCATACGATTGGCACAGGCGCAAGGATGGGACAATATCAATGTAGATTTTATTTACGGACATCGTCAATACGTAGGAGGGAATACCCAAGAAGATTTGAAGCAATTATTATCCCTACGGCCCCAGCATGTCAGCGCCTATGCGCTTACCGTTGAGCACAACACAGCTTTGGATTTTCAGGTAAAGAAAAAGGGGTATCAACCTCCTGTACAAGAAGAAGTGGTGGAGGATTTTATCACAGTACATGATGTGCTCATCCAATCGGGAATGTTGCATTATGAGTTGTCTAATTATGCCTTGCCGGGCAAAGCCTCTCAACACAATAGCCGCTATTGGAGTGGTCATCCCTACCTGGGCATCGGACCCTCTGCACATTCATTTGATGGCATCGATACACGACGTTGGAATTTTTCCAATAATCAAAGGTATATCCGTCATTTTCTGCATGAAGAATGGGAGGAAATTACCACCGCTGAATCGCTCAGCAACAGAGATCGCGCCAATGAATACTGGATGACCGGACTGAGAACCGCTCAAGGGGTGAACCTGCAAAAGTTTTCCTCAGAATTTGATCACCACATTACCAACAAGCACTGGCAAGCATTGCGGAAATGGGGAACTACCGATCATCTGAAAATAGAAGAGCATTCCATAACTTGCACGCTCAAAGGGTGGATGGTATTGGATGCGATTTTGGTAGATTTGTTTTTTGAAGAATAATGAGTAGTCGTTATCAATAAATGGTATTATTTTTAACTGTGATGCAGTGGATATTGAAAGTGATGGGCGTATGAAAAAAGATTTAAGTACTGTGAAAATGGCCCATGTCTCTCCGAATGCAAGAAAGGATTCCAGTTCGTTTATCAAAGCCCATCTTTCAGGAATAATGTGTTCGGTAATTCATTATCACGAAGGTTACTTGCCCCGCTTGAAGGAGGAAGAAGCGATTCATCCATTACCCTTTTTTCATAAAGTTGTATTTAAGTTTTTTCGATCTTGGAGGGGTTTGAATAGAGCTGAGTATCAGCTTATGCTTCAATTTAAACAGGATAATATCCAATTGATCTTCGCGGAGTATGGCCCTACTGGCGCAGCACTGCAGTCTTTGGCAAAAAAATTAAAGATCCCATTGATTGTGCATTTTCACGGGTTTGATGCGCATCATAGGGCTACTCTTGGAAAATATAAAAAAGGGTACCAGCCATTTTTATCGGATGGATCTAAGGTAATAGCGGTCTCTCAATTGATGCAGCAGCAAATCATCAGTTGGGGCATGAGAGAAGAAAACATCTTGTACTCTCCCTGTGGTTGTGACCCCAAATTTGTTCAAACCCCTATTCCATCGGAACGAAGTGGTTTTATTGCGGTAGGAAATTTTGTTCCCAAAAAGGGACCGCTCAAGACGATACAGTCTTTTGCTTTGGCCAGGCAAATGGGTTGTTCCGCTTCATTGACCATGGTGGGAGATGGTCCGTTGCTGAAGGAATGCCAGGAGTGGGTGATGGAGCACCAGCTTCAGGATAGTATTCTTTTTACTGGAGCACTCAGTCATGGGGATACATTTGAAAAGTTAAATAAGTCGCTTGTTTTTCTTCAACATTCCATTACTCCTGAGGATGGAAATAAAGAAGGTACCCCAGTGGCCATCTTGGAGGCGCAGGGATTGGGATTGGCAGTGGTGAGTACGCGTCATGCCGGTATTCCGGATGTTGTAATAGAAGACAAAACAGGTATTTTAGTGGAGGAGGGAGATACAGAGGGAATGGCTCATGCCATCCTAGCACTGTGGCAAGATCAAGATTTTGCAAAGCAACTAGGTAAACAGGGAAGAGAACGGGTACAAAATAATTATACCATAGCACACCATCTTGCCAAAATTAATCAGCTCATTGAATCTTCTTTGCGATGAGAATCTTGATCGTCCATTTTAGTCACTTCCTTCTATCATCAGGTTCGGGTGTAACAGAAAAGACGCTGTCCATAGCTCGCGCTTTGCGACGTGGTGGAGCGGATGTTCAAGTGGTGAATTTCTCTCCTAAAGAAGCTCAACAGGCGAGCCAAGAAGTTACCTATATTCACTATGATGTACATCAAAAATGGGAAGTCATTCATCGGTGGTTCGAATCCAACACCGCTCCAGAGGATATAATATGGATGCGATATCCATTTGCCGATAAGTATTTTTTGATGCTTACGCAAAGATGGGGAAAACAGATGGTATTAGAACACAACACCATTGAAACACAGGAAGTCTTGTTGTTACAAAAAAAGAGTTTCAGGAGTTTGTCTTTTCAATGGCGAAAATCATATTTTATCTATTTTTTGCAAACCTTTATTTTAAAGAATACCAATGAGACGAGGTATGGTCATCTCATTTTAAAAAATGTTTTGGGTGGTATTTGTGTGACGCATGAGATTGCTCAATTTGAAAAGCGGCGTTATAGCGATTATCGCACGTTTGTTTTGCCCAATGGAGTGGACAAGGTAAATACAGAAGTGGATGCCCGCATTTCATCCAATAACCCCATTTCAAAACACCAAAAATGGGTAATGGTAATCGGTAGTTTGGCTGATTGGCACGGTTTAGATCGATTACTGAAGAGCATCGTTAGGTCAAATGCTTTGCGTTTGAAGTCGATTCAAATAGATATCATGGGTTTGGACAGTGAGCAAGCAAAAGGGTACCATGGGTATCAAAAAAATGGCATATCCCTTCAATGCTGCGGTAAGTTCAATCCAAAAGAATTGGAATCCAAATTACCGGAATATGATTTGGCCATTGGTTCATTGGCTTTGTATAAAATTGGAATCAAAGAGGCCTGTCCATTAAAAGTGCGCGAGTATTGGAAGGCGGGCATTCCTGTTTTACTGGCTTACCAGGATACGGCCTGTTTGGAAAATCCTGAACTGAATGGGTATAACTACACCATTCCCAACAATGGCTCTTCGATTCAGTTGCATGCGGTTTTTGAATGGGTGGTAAAGTGTTTTAGCAATAGGGCCAATCATCTTTCATTGAAGAAAGCGGCGCAAGTGGCGATTGAATATGAGAAGAAAGCCGCTGAAATGTTAGCTTTTTTAAGTAATCTTCAAAAATAAAAGAATCATCTTTATCCATTTCAGGATGGTGTAATTTCATTTTGGTGTCGGACGGCAGGAGCCATCCATTTCCGCACGCCCCAATACCAACCCAATAGCAAAATAGCCGATAGGATCCACCATAAAGGAGAGGACATCCAATGATCCTCCGGCGGAGTGAGTTTTCCGTTGAAATGCGAAAAAATAAATATGCCACTGAGATTATTGAGAAAATGTCCTACGATAGCGGGCCACAATGATCCGCTGCGGAGGGTGAGGTAGCCCAACACCATTCCCATGGCCCAGCGCGGCAAGAAACCCTCAAATTGAAAATGGAAGAGGGAAAAAATAAATCCACTGATGGTGATAACATTCATCGGCGAGAGCCATTGAAGTAGCCATTGGAAGAGGGCGCCTCTAAAAAAGTATTCTTCACAAAAGGCGGGAATAACCGACATGATGATTACCACTTGTACCATTCCTCCTAAATGGGGTTGGGAGAGCAATGCCGATTGCATTTGCCATGCCGAGGCCTCTCCTTGCTGTGCCCAGTTGGCCAAGGTAGGAAACAAAGACAAGAGACCAAGGTTGAGTTGACTCAGGGCCTCTATGACACCGGCACTGATCAAGAGGGCGCAGCTACCCAATAGCCAGGTGATGAGCGAGGGAGAACGGGTGAGGGAGGAGTGGTCTTTTTTAAACCAAAAAAACAGGAAAGCTGGAAAGGCAAAGGCGCCCAATTGGTGCCCTACATTGGCCCATCCCAAAATCAGCGCATGCTGTGGGGTAAGAAGGGAGGAAAAATCGGACAGGGCTGAAGGAGGAAAACCATTGAGCCAAAGGAGAAGGGACATGAGGGCAATGCCCAATCCAAACCCGGTGAGTGTCCAACTTACAAAAGAGAGAAACGGTATTTTCACCTTGCGAATATACATTGGAGCTGCTGCGCGAAAAGTTTTGCGATTTACCCGAAAGTCAAAAATTTTTAGACAACTGAAAAAAAAAGCAGAAAATTTTGAATTTGTTAACTTTTGTTTTATATTCGCTTTCGGTCTTTGGACCAAAACCTAAACAAATTAATTAAATTAATCATCTATGAATCGTATTCTACGTTTTCAGTTATCGCCAAATCCAGGGGATTTAGCGGTTTTCGACACTACCACGGGTTCGTCCTCGGGACGAACGCGGGCTAGACATGCAGGGCTAATTATGGCAATGCTCGTTTCATTTGTTTGTGCGTTTCAATCGAATGTCTCTGGACAGGCGATAAGTGCGTACAGTTTTTCAGCTTCATCAGGTACGTATACTGCAGTGACAGGTACAACCATTTCAACGACTACTTGGGACGATCAAAGTACAACTGCCGTATTGCCCATTGGCTTCACCTTTACGTATGGTGGAACTGCCTTTACGAACTTTGGTGTGAACAACAATGGTTTCATTCAGCTAGGTAGTAACCCAGTCAGTTCGTACACTCCGATTTCTTCATTGACTACCGGCAATATTATTGCACCATTCGCAAGAGATCTTCAAGGTCAAGCGGGTTCATCTATTCAATATACAACATCAGGAAGTGCGCCTAACAGGGTTTTAGTAGTTCAGTGGACTAACTACAGAAGGTATGGTGGAACTGGTCAGTCATACAACTTCCAAATTAAGCTGTATGAAGGTACAAACAGTGTACAATTTGTTTACGGCACATTTACCCCAAACACGACTAGCGCCTTTCTCGCTGGTCAAGTAGGTATGCGCGATGCTGGAAGTTTTGCGAACAGAACAACTACTACAAACTGGGCGGCTACAACTGCCGGTCCATTAGCTACTAGTACTTGTGTTGCTACCAACACTGTTAAGCCAGCTTTAGGACAAACCTTTACATGGACGCCTCCAGCAGCTTGCTCAGGAACCCCCAATGCAGGCTCTATTTCTGGAATTACCAGTACTTGTTCAGGGGCTAGTTTCACCCTTAGCTCTTCTGGTCTGAGCGCAGGTGCAGGAATCACCTTTCAGTGGCAATTTTCAGACGACTCAGGAACGTCTTGGAATAACGTTACCACGGGAGGAACAGGATCAACTTTAACAACAAGTACAACGGTTTCGAGACAATACAGATTAAGAACGGATTGTTCAAACAGTAGTTTGAGCAACTTCTCTAACGTTCATTCTATTTCTCTGCTAACTGGAGTTTGTGCTTGTGGAGCTTATCCTGCCAATTTTGCTTCTTCCAACGCTGATGAAGAAATTAGTAATGTCACAGTAGGGACGATGAATAACTCAAGCACTTGTGCCACTTTAGCACCAGGTCCAGGATCTATTTTGAATAGATATAGCAACTATTGCACTTCTTTGTCAGGTCCAACTGCTGAGCAAGGGTCCACCGTTAGTTTCAGTCTGACTCAGACTTCTTGTGGCGGGGTTTATGGGAATGGTTTCCAAATGTATATAGACTGGAATCAAGATGGTGATTTTGCTGATGCAGGAGAGCAGGTGTATAACCAGCCAGTGGCAGCAACTGGTAATCATACCAAAACAGGTACATTTGTTGTACCAGTTGCGGCAAGCTTGGGAACTACTCGTATGCGTGTGGTTGTTGTGGAAACCGGTTTCCCAACCACAACAAATTATGCTTCAGCGGCATACAGCTGGGGTGAGACAGAAGACTATTGTTTTACAGTAACCGCTCCTCCTCCATGTACAGGTACACCGTCAGCGGGTGTCGTCTCCGGACCTGCTTCTAGCTGTGCAAGTGTGAATATAACTTTAACCGCTTCAGATTTAACTGCTGGCTTAACGTTGACTTATCAATGGCAAAGCTCAACAGATGATGGAATTACGTGGAATAATATAGCAGGTCAAACATCTCCGACTCTAGTAACACAAATCAATGCAACCCGTCAATTCAGGGTTCAATCTACTTGTGGCAATAGCGGTGAAGTAAACATTTCCAACGTACATACGGTGAACTTATTGAGCGGTGCTTGTGTTTGCGCTACTTATCCCGTCGTTGCTGCTAGTGTTGGTGGTGACGAAGACTTGTCTAATGTAACCGTTGGTACAATGAATAATTCCAGCAATTGTGCTACTACTGCACCCGGAGCTGGTTCAATCAATCAACGTTATTCTAACTACACTAGTTCGGTTTCAGGTCCAACCGCTGCCGCAGGTTCTTCTGTGAGTTTCAGTTTAACACAGACTACATGTGGCGGAAACTACAACCATGGATTCCAAATCTATGTGGACTGGAACCAAAACGGAAGCTTTGCTGATGCCGGCGAGCAAATGTATTCTTCACCTGCAGGCTCTGGAAGTGTAGCGACAAGTACTGCAACTGGATCTTTCACAGTTCCATTGACTGCATTGGGTGGTTCTACACGCATGCGTGTGATAGTTGTGGAAACCGGTTTCCCAACCACTGTCAATTATGCTACCACAACTTATTCATATGGAGAAACAGAAGATTATTGCTTTACTGTGATTCCTTTGCCAGCGACGCCTGCGGCTCCTGTGGCGGATGGAGGTTCAAATTGCTTGGTAGGTTCTGTGCTTACCGCTGGAACGCCTCCTGCAGGTATTACCTTTTATTGGCAAACAGCAGCAGATGGCACTGATCAATCGAATAGTACGGCTTCTTATACTGTATATTCTAATGGAACCTATTATTTAAGAGCGTATGATGCAGCCAATGCTTTGTGGTCTGCTAATAGCGCCTCTTTAGTAGTGTCTTCTTTTGTTCCTGAGACTGCTCCAACAGCGATCATTGCGGCGGCAAACCCTGCTTGTGTAAATACAGATTTGACCATGGATCCTGCTCCATCTGGAGTAGCATACTATTGGCAAGGTACCAATGCTACAGGAACTTCTACAGCTAACGAAGCTACGGCCGCTTACAACGTTACAGCCAATGGAACGTACGTAGTACGTACCTACAACGCGACTACCGGATGTTGGTCAGATCCAACCACTTTAGCTGTGGCAGTTTATGTTTTCCCCAGCGCAACGGTTGCTTACCTTAGCCCGTACAATTGCGCTTCTGCCAATGGTAGTATAGTTTTCAGTCCAACTGGAGCGGGTACTGTATTCAACTCTGATTTTAGCACGTCAACTTTGCCAGCCGGTACCACTAGCGCTGGTAATGACTTCAACGCTTCTGACAACGGAAGAATGCGTTTGACATCAAATGGTACTTCTAAAACCGGAGGAGTGTTGATACCCAATACTACCGGGTTGGCTTCTAACGATTTGGCAATTGATTTTGATTTAATCACTGTTTCTTCAGGTGGAGAAGCTGCTGATGGAGTAAGTTATAGTTACGGATCTGATGTAGTTGCGTTACCATCAGGTACGCCCACCAACCCTGAAAGTGGATCTGGTACAGGGTTGAAGTTGTCTTTTGATGCTTATACCAATGGACTTAATGCTGCCGGAGTATATCTGATGTACAATTCCAACGTAGCCAATCCCACTCCTACTTCTACAGGGGTGTTGGGATACGTTAATAATACAGCTTGGAGAGCGTCAGGTGCTGCTGGATCAACCAATACTACGCACGTTACCATCAAGATCAATGCCTCTAGCCAAGTAAGTGTATGGTTAAATGGTGTTGAGGTAGTGAACAATGTTGCTTTACCAGCTGGATATGCTGCCGCCAATAAAGTGGCATGGAAACATGCGTTTGCTGCACGCACTGGTGGTTTGGCTCAAGGTCATTACATCGATAACTTGAATATACGCTACAACCTGTATGAGTTTTCAATCGATGGCGGTGCAACGTGGACAGCCAACTCGCCTGTAACAGCGGCGCCAGGATCGTACAATTCACAGATTCGTTATGCTGGGCTTAATTGTCAAACGGGATTAGGTGATGGTACCATAAATGCTTTGGTTCCTCCAACTACTCCTGTGATTGCAGGTCCAACCGCTGTTTGCTCTGGATCAACCTTTACGCTCAATGCGAGTTATACTTATGCTGGTAGTAGCTCGGATGTTGCTTTGCAATGGTACCGTGTGGCGCCTGCTGCTTCTACGTGTAATTACACCTTTAATCTAGGAGACTCGTTTGGAGATGGTTGGAACGGTGGAACCATGCAGGTGATGAATGGAACCACTGTTGTCCAAACTTTGGGTGCTTCTATCACTGGCAGTAGTTCAACAGTATCGGTGCCTGTAAATGCGGGAACTTCATACTCGTTAGTGTGGAACGCAGGCGGTTTTTTTCCAGAGGAAATAGGTATCGACGTATTGAATGCGGCCGGTAGTAATATTTACAATTTACCATTCAACAGTGATTTGTTGGTGGGTACTACTTTGACTACCTTTACGGCGGCTTGTCCTTCCGGTAACATAGCCATAGTAGGTGCTACCACCACGGCGTTGACTACTTCACAAACGGCTGCTACGGATTATTATCTACAGTACACTTATTGTGGAGGAGCGCCCATGACCACAGCAAATTATAATGTTGCGATGGATGTACCTACCAATTGTTACTGTACGCCCAATTACACATTTGGAAAGACAGATGGTGATTTGATTTCCAATATTGTCATTGCAGGTACTACCCTGAGTAATAACTCTGGAACGGCACCCACCAATCCTGCGTATACTTTCTTCCAAGGTCAACCCAACTATACCGCTGATCTCAATGCTGCCAGTCAATATCAAGTGACGGTGACCATCGGTTCATTTGTAAACCAAGGAATTGCCGCTTGGATTGATTATAACGATGATGGTTTGTTTTCAACCACTGAAAAGTTAGGGAATACAGGCCCTAATATTAACACAGCGTTTGGATCGGCCACATTCCCCATTAACATATCATGCAACCCTCCAGTTGGTCCTCACAGAATGCGTGTGCGTGGTGTATATGCAACTTCTGGAAGTACCATTGATCCTTGTTTGACCTACAATTGGGGAGAGGCTGAGGATTATATAATCAATATCCTTCCAGCGATAACGTTTACACCCACATTCACAGCTACGCCAGCAGCCACTGTATGTACTCAAGAGCCATTGACCTATACTACACAGTCAGGACAAGGAACCTACACTTGGACCATTCCCGGTGTGGCAGGTACAGACTACGTAGTGATCAGTGGAGCTACGGGTACCAGTAACACTACAGTACTGAGATGGGTAACCGGAGGTAGCAAAACGGTAACAGTGGATTATTTGAATCCATCTGGTTGTACCTCTACAGGCGCCGCTTCTTTCACTAACACAGTCAATGTTGCCCCAAACGTAACCATTACTTCAACCGCTAGCAGCTTCTGCGGTGTGGCGGGAACGAGTGTTTTGACGGCTACCAATGATTTGTCAATCGATCCATCTAATTTTACATGGACCACCAATTCATTTGCTACAGGAACCTTGAGTTCAACCAGTGGAAGTGTGGTAACCGCTAGTATCCCAACAGTGACAGAAGTAACTAATTTTGGATACACGGCAGCGATCACAGATCTGGCAACGTCTTGTGTGGGTTCATCGGAAATTACGGTATTGAATTTTACGTTCCCAGCTTTCCAAGCCACTATCAATGATTCTGCGACACCAACGGATGTTTGTGCCAACAGCACCATCAATTTGGCCGCTGGAGTGAGCGCAGGAGCTTTCAGTGTAACGACTACTCCTTACGCATGGGAGACTGCGCCAGCAATTGGAGTAACCAATTTGGTGACAGCCGGTGTGGCGACGGTGGCGGAGAATGCAGGTAGTAACATTCCGGGAGATGACTCTGGTTGGGATAATCAACCGATCGGATTTGATTTCAACTTCTTTGGAACTAACTATACTAATTTCAATGTGAGTTCAAACGGATTCTTACAGTTCTCTTCACCTCAGACATTGGGATCGTTGTATGACTACTCATTCCCCAATGCTCTGCCTACCACGTTAGAGCCCACCAATGCCATCTTTGTGTGTGCAGGAGACTGGGCCTTTGGTGGACAAGCAGCAGCTAACTTACGTTATTGGTTAACGGGCTCAACTCCTACTCAAAAGTTGGTAGTTGAGTATAGCATACCTGGATTTGGTGGTAATGGTTTGGTACAAGCTCAAGCACACATCTTTGAGTCCACAGGTATTGTGGAGATCCATGTGCAAACAGCTTCCTCTACCGCGCCTAAAACAGTGGGTGTGCAGAATGCGTTGGGAACCATCGGTTCCACAGCTCCTTCTTTCAATGCTTCTACTGCAACCAATTGGAGCAACCAAGCCTGGAGATTCAATCCTCCTGTAAATTATACCTATTCATGGTCAGTGGACAATGGTGGTACAGTGGCAGGTGCAACTTCAGAGCTGACAACCTCAGTTCCTCCAGTGGGCACTACTAACTATACCGTGACGATCACAAATCCTCTTTCTGCATGTACTCAGCAAGATGTAGTAACGATCAATGTTCCTGCTGATCCTACTCCGTCATTTACTTCTGTTATTCCAGCCACTTTGTGCGGAAGTACACCTGTTACTTATACCACTCAGCCAGGCATGGATAATTACAATTGGATGATTACGGATGGAAGTAATAATCCTTTGACATTTGGCACTGATTACACTGTGGTTGGAAATACAACTACATCCAACACTGCTGACGTTACATGGTTAACAGACGGGGTGAGAAAGGTGAGTGTGAACTACGTTACGCCATTGGGTTGTGCTGTGGCTACAGGTGCTTCGGCTACCTTAACATTCAGTCCAACAACAGTTTTGGGTACGCTGACCTCAAGCGCAGCAAGCGTTTGCATCAACACTTCAGCTGACTTGAATTTGGCGGGTAGTACTGGTGTTATTCAGTGGCAGTCATCGTCTGATAATGTCACTTTCGCCGATGTCACCGGAGCTAATAGCGCTACCTACAATACAGGTGACTTAACCAGTACAACTTATTACCAAGCGGTAGTTACGAGCGGTGTTTGTGGTTCATTGACCAGTTCGCCGGTAACCGTTTTGGTGGATCCAGCAACAGTACCAGGTATACTTTCCTCTGATGTAACCATCGGTTGCGCAGGTATTACCTCAGGTACTATCACACTAGCCGGATACACAGGAAGTATTTTGGATTGGGAGTTTGCTGGTTATAGTGCGAGCTTGGCGGATTGGTTGGCTTACACGGCTGTTACTAATACAACCAACACTCAATCTTTCGCTGACTTAACGCAAACCACACGTTATCGCGCTAGAGTGAAGAGCGGAATTTGCAATGAAGTGTATACAGATCCAATCGTTATTTCGGTAACGCCATATCCAGTTGCACAGTTGACAGAGTCTTCGACTGTTTGTAATTCAACCAATGCGATATTCCCCATTCAGGTGTCTAATTCGGATGGTTACAGTGGAACCTTCACTGTGGTGATGAGTGATGGTTCAACAGTAACGGGAACTTCCGCTATATTGGACATCACTACTTCAACAATGGGAACACCTATATCATTGGTGAGTATTACGGCTGATCAACCAGGATGTACTACTACCACTGGTTTCTTAGGTTCTGATCAAATCACGTTGAATACTTATTATCAGGACACGGACAATGATGGTTATGGTGTTTCTACATCTACCAGTGTTTGTCCAGCACCAGCAACTGGGTATGCAGCATTAGATGGTGATTGTGCTCCAACCAATGCGGGGATCTATCCAAATGCCCCTGAAACTTGCAATGATGGTATCGACCAAAACTGTGACGGTGCTGACGAAGCTTGTGCAGGCGACTCTTATACAGGTCCTGTTGTAGTGGGTAACATTGGTCAGTTTGGCTATGGTGTTCAAACCAACTTGACTGCGAACTTAGTAACTGCTACCAACTCTGTGGAGAGTCCTGGTATCGGAAATGACCTTTGGTTTAGTTTCGTTGCTCAAGGAAACGCAGTTAGAATTGCGTTAACAGGTTCAAGCTCAGTAGCGGATGACAATGATTTAGGATTATACAGTTATTCTGCTGCTGGTGGTAGTCAATTGGTTCCATTAACAACTGAAAATGCAGTTACTCCTGCCACAGCGGCTAGCTTTAGCCCAGTACCAGACGGTGGTAGCGAGATCATGTATTATGATCAACTAGTGCCTCAGCAGACCTATCTTATCTGTGTAAGGAATGTTCCTGGTAGTGTGCCTGGTATCTGCAACTTATCTGTAGGATACTTAAGAGGAAGCCAAGCAGATATTGGTCCATTTACTGGAGGAACTGGTGTTTACAACAATACCTGCGCAAACTTCAAGGCGGCTTTCCGTTCTCAAGCGGCAGGATATACTGTAAAGCGTTGGGAAGATCAGGCAGCAGCGGATGCGGCAGTGGCGCCTTCTACTTTTGGTGTTGGTATACCATCTTGGTCTTATGCAATACCACCTCAAACCAACGGATCAGCTAATACTATTTGTCAATTAGGAAAGGTATTACCTGCAAATCTATCAGGTTTTGCGCTTACTTACTATGTTACAGTAGATGTGACTTACAACTTGAAAGATGCAGCTGGAAATAACAACTTGGTAACAGCATATGGAGATGTAGCTTCACCAGTAGGTTTGAATACAGAATTTCCATTGTTTGTGAGATTAACTGATTTGTGTAACATCGGTGCTAAGCGTACAACTGCTTTCATCGCTACTAACCGTTCAGTTTGTGGTACTGCTCGTTACGACTGGAAATTCAAGCAAGCATTCCCAACACCAGGTTTACCTTCTTACATAGCGGGTGGTGCAGGTGCTACGCGTTTGGTTGGATTGTCAACAGTTCCAAGTATCGCTAATGGACAACGTTATGATGTGTGGATCAGAGCAGCTCATTTGGATGGAAATTCATACACCACTGGAACAGCGGTAGGAAATCCATTACAAGTGAATACTTGGTTCCCAACAACAGGCGGTTGTACCACCCCAACATCTTCTTTATGTGCAGGCAATGCATCTTGCGTGAAGTTGATTGGAAATGCGGGTATGACACTCGAGAATAACGCTGATGTAACTACTGCTAGCTTCGAAAATGAGGTGACTGCCATGATCTTCCCTAACCCTAACAACGGACAAATCGTGAATTTGTATGTTGCTGGAATGGAAGGAGATTTGAAAGTTCGCGTTTTAGATGCAACAGGCCGTGTAGTTTACAACAACCGTTATGTTGTGGAAGGTTCTATCAATACCAATATCGATTTCGGTCAAGTTCTGGCTGGAGGGGTATACATGGTAGAATTGGTTCAAAACGGCGATCTACAAACCATGAGAATGGTGGTGAATCGATAATCTGTTTAGGTAAAGGTTAAAAAGGGCTGCCGAAAGGCGGCCCTTTTTGTTTGATGACCATTCCGTCGATTGGCGAATCAAAGTTTTCTAAACGTCAAGAGGCGCACGTGCGTTATGAAAAGTCTTGGCATTGTATGATCATGCTTTGTTGTTAAACGCAGTGTCTAATATTTTCTTCAGCGTGAGATAAAGGAAATGACATAGCATTTTAATCCTTCCATAGATGATGGCATCAAAAGGATGATGTTCTGTAAAAACTTAGAAAAAAATTGAATAGAAGAAATAGACAGGAAGACTAGCCAATCATTTCTGGCCCCGCCACAAACCACTTCCTCACCTCACGGGTGATGGGCGCTAAACTCAAGTGCTCACTTACCTCTCCTGCATTGCAGACGGTACCATTTTTCAATTTGATCCAAATGACATCGCCGCTTTGACTGTAGGCGCGGTTAGCCGCCTCTCCTGTCATCACAAAATACTGGGCCTCATGCGCTGTCAGGTTGTATTTTAATGCAATGGCTTTGATCTTCTCTTCCACCATCTGCTCAGAAGGGGGCTCGTTGAAAATTTGAATCTTAAACAATTCTCGATGCACCAATTTTCTAGAAAGGGTGCTGAGCACAAAGTCATCACAGTGTTGCCATACCTTCAATGCGCTCAGTACATCTTGATCATCCAATTCCAAAAAATGCTGCAGCGCAGCGGGGTTCCCAAAAAAAGCATCGTGATCCAATCTGTTTTCAAGGAAAAACTTCAATGACGGGGTGGCCCACAAGTCATGGCCACTTTCTACCCACTCTTTGGCTCTTCTCAGTGCATTGACCAACATAAACTCTGCGCTGAGCACAGTTTTGTGCAAGTACACTTGCCAATACATGAATCTCCGTGCGACAATGAATTTCTCAATACTATAAATCCCTTTTTCCTCTACCACCAATTGATCATTCACCACGTCCATCATTTTAATGATGCGTTCACTGCCTACTTGCCCTTCTACGACTCCAGAAAAAAAACTGTCTCGGGCCAAATAGTCCAATCGATCCATGTCCAGTTGACTACTCACCAAACTGTGCATAAAAGGAGGATGGTACTGGTTGTTAAAAATGTCAATGGCCAATAGTAATTGACCTCCTAAATCGTTGTTCATCTTTTGCATCAGTGCTTTGCTGATGTCTTCATGATGCACACCTCCTACGATACTGTGTTCCAATGCATGGCTGTATGGCCCATGGCCAATATCATGCAGCAAAATGGCGGATAGCAATCCAATCTCTTCCTCATGCGAAATACTGACACCTCTCACCCTTAACTCATCCACGGCATTTTGCATCAAATGCATGGCACCTAGGGCATGCTGAAAACGGTTATGCACCGCCCCGGGATACACCAAATGACTTAGGCCGAGCTGACTGATTCTGCGCAATCGCTGGAAGGCAGGGTGGTTGATGAGCTCAAAAATAAACGGATGGCGAATGGTGATAAAACCATAGACAGGATCATTGATGATTTTTCTGAAGGTCGCCATTTGCTTTTATGTAAACATCTCCCTTACCCGATGAAAGAAACTTTTGTCTTTGCTACCCGGTGCAGGTTTGAAATTGTCTGCTTCTCGGAGTTGTTGCAACAGCTCTTTCTCCTCGCTGCTCAGTTTTTGTGGTGTCCATACATTGATGTTCACCAACAAGTCTCCATGTCCATAGCCATTCACTTCTGGAAGTCCTTTTCCTTTCAGACGGAGAATTTTACCGCTTTGGGTTCCGGGTTCAATTTTGATTTGTGCTTTGCCTTTCACCAAAGGCACTTCGATAGAGGCGCCCAATGCGGCATCTGCAAAGTTGATGTATAAATCATGGTAAAGGTTTACCCCGTCTCTTTTGAGCAATGGATGCTCCTCTTCTTCTATCTGCACCAAGAGGTCGCCATTCACACCACCAAAAGGAGCCGCATTTCCTTTGCCAGACATGTTCAATGTCATGCCTTCTCCAACCCCTGCAGGGATGTTGATGTCGATGAGTTCTTCTTCTCTTTTTTGGCCGTTGTTGTCTGCATCTTTCGGTTTGTTTTTAATGGATTTACCCGTCCCATTGCAAGTATGGCAAGTGGTTGCGGTTTGCATGGCTCCAAGAATGGTTTGCTGCACGCGTCGGATCTGTCCGCTTCCTTTGCAGGTTCCGCAGGCATCGTAGGTAACGCCGTCGGCGTTGACCATCTTAAATACCTTGATCTTCTTTTGAACCCCAAAGGCTACTTCTTCTAAATTCAGTTTTACTTTGATGCGGAGATTGCTGCCTTTCATGGTGCGACTTCTGCCACCACCCCCAAATCCGCCACCCCCAAAAGCCTGTCCGAAAATGTCACCGAAGTTGGAGAAGATATCATCCATGTTCATTCCACCACCTCCGTATCCACCCCCACCGCCCATGCCGGCATGACCAAACTGATCATATCTTGCTTTTTTCTCTGGGTTGCTCAACACCTCGTACGCTTCTGCCGCCTCTTTGAATTTTTCTTCGGCGCTGGCATCGCCCGGGTTTTTATCTGGATGGAATTTGATGGCCATTTGGCGGTAGGCCTTTTTGATATCGGCCTCGTTGGCGCTTTTGCTGATGCCTAGTACTTCGTAGTAATCTCTCTTTGCCATGGTTCTGTGTATTAGGCGCCCACCGCTACTTTGGCGAATCGGATTACTTTTTCATTCAAGGTATATCCCTTTTCCACCGTATCCATTACTTTGCCTTTGAGTTCTTCCTGCGGAGCGGGGATTTGCGCAATGGCTTCATGAATGTCGCTATTAAATACTTGACCGTTGCTTTCAATCTCCTTCAAACCGTGCTTGTTCAATCCATTGGAAAGGCCATGATAGATCAATTGAAAACCTTCTTTGATGGCTTCCATGTCGGTCAGTTGCTCATTGGCTTTGATGGCTCTTTCAAAATTATCCAAGATGGGCAGCAAGTCTTTGATGACGCCTTGAGCCGCGGTGGCCAGCAAGTCTCTACGCTCTTTGGCCTGATTGCGGCGATAATTGTCAAAATCAGCCGCTAGGTAGTAATATTTATTTTTCCAATCTTCCTTTGGCTCTTGCGCAGAGGGATTTTCCTCTTCGGTTGCGGGAGTGGACTCTTCAGTGGATGCGGTGGTTGAATCGGTTGTTTCTTGAGAAGTAGGAGTTTCCTTCACTTCATTTTCCGCCATGGTTTCATGCTTTTCTTTTTCTTCGTGATTCATCTTGCTACAAATTTGTTATTGCTTATCAATTCCTTTTCCAAATGGAGTAGATAGGGCATTCTGTCACATTCAGGCCAAAGGTAAGGACAAAAAAAATCCCGAGCGTGGCTCGGGACTGACAATCCTGCAGAGGATTATAATTTCGCGACATACTTATCGAGTTCCATGTGCAGTTCGATACCACGCAATTCTTTGCCTACGATCACGCCATTTTCGTCGATCAAGAAGCTCATGGGGATGCTGGTAACGCCGTATTTAGCGGCGGCTGCATTGTCCCAACCTTTCATGTCACAGACGTGATTGTTCCAAAGCAAGCCGTCTTTTTCCACTGCTTGTTTCCAAGGTTCTAAACTTTTATCCAAGCTGACAGAGAATACTTCAAAACCTTTTGCAGTTTTGAAAGTTGCTTTCTTGTATTTGTTATAGGCGCTTACCACATTTGGATTTTCTCTGCGGCAGGGTCCACACCAAGAAGCCCAGAAGTCTATCAATACCATTTTACCGCGCAAAGAAGAAAGTTTGATTTTCTTTCCATCGAATCCAGCCATTTCAATTTCAGGAGCGATATCCCCGATGCTGGTGCCCACTTTGGCTTTGGTGATTTCTGTTTTGTCAACGGCAGTAAAGGACTGTAGCGTAATTGCGGTAACCACGGCTACTGCGGTACTGAGAGAGACAAAGATTTTTTTTGTGTTTTTCATTGTGCTTCAAATTTAATGGTTTTTGCGGCATTTCAAACACGGTGCCAAAAAATGATGGACCTTATTTTATATGGGTAGCGAGAAGTGAAAGGCAGAGAATGGGGAATTTCAATCGATGGATCTACTTTGTGTGTCCTCTGCGTAGCGAAGTATCGCTATTAGTGTGAAAAATTTCGCGCAAAGGGCGCCAAGCACGCGCAAAGGGCGCGAAGAGGGAGGTGTTATAGTCGATGGATTTTCTTTGCATAAACTTTGCTCAAAGTGCGCTAATAAATACACATAAAATCAACTGATCTCCTTGCGATCTTTGCGTCTCCTCCGCGAAC